>Ga0209542_10001610_pt1 | contig 52446 bp, 52 predicted proteins | sample RifCSPhighO2_01_FD_184028 | JGI IMG/M metagenome (GOLD analysis project Ga0209542, IMG submission 184028) | Soil microbial communities from Rifle, Colorado - Rifle CSP2_plank highO2_0.1 (SPAdes) (version 2) | ecosystem: Environmental > Terrestrial > Deep subsurface > Rock core/Sediment ... | reverse complement strand
GTATCTGATTTACTGATGTATAGTTTGTCCCCTTCGGATACCAATTAAATTCTTTGGTATTGATACAGAAGACTTTCTTGAAGAAATCGGCATCGTCTTTAACCGCTTGTTCTCCGGTCGTATTGACCCAATGCAGAGTTCCGGTATCTTCGCCTGTTGTTTCTACGCCGTAGACCTTCTTATCATTTGTCTCGCAATTTCTAAACAAACCGGAAGTGACAAAGACATCCCTGACCACCGAAGTCGTGCCTTTAACTTTGGAGAATCCGCCGAGATGGCCGTAGAAACCGAATATGGCAGGATTTAGGAATAATCTTTTGTAGCCATGCGGGTTGACTATGTAAATATCCGGATCGCTTGAACCGGCCGCGCTGATTACGTCACCGTCTTTTAGGCTAATATTGGCCAAATTGACAAATCCTCTTGAAGCCGGGGTCGGCTTGCCTGTTGAAACAGGGGCCGGGGTTGTCGCAGTCGTAGAAGTCGGAGTAGGGGTCGAGGTTGCTTGCGGTGAGCTTGTCGAAACCGGGGTCGGAGTTGGGGTAGCCGTTGACGTCGTGCTTCCTCCGCCTCCACCGCCGCCTCCGCCTCCACCGCCGCCGGTGCCGCTAATATCAGCACAGGTAGATGATCCGGGAGTTATTACAACAATTCTTTGAGAATCACCAGCTGCCGGCGTTATCGCAACTGTAGATTCTGTTGTTGTACAAGTCTTAGACGTATAATCGCCGGTAGTATCAAGAGTTAATCTTCCGGCTGATTTAAATGTAAATGTCTGGCCAGCCGAAATGGTGACGGTTATATTGGTACCCGTGGTCGTTACTTCATCAGCATCAGAACCAGCTGCGATAACAAATTCTCCGACACTAAATGTAACATTGGTATCTTGCGGAAAACTTGCTGCCCCTACCGCTTGAGCATAATCAACACCTACTAGAAATACTCCTGTCGCTAAAATAACAACGAACAGAGGAACAAGAAATCTACATCTTATTGATTGCATGGTTTGAGTTTTGTTTGATGGTAAGCTTACCGTAAGCCCTGAATCGTCTTAACTACAGCGGAATCTGGTCTTAAGTTTTCCCAGAACAAAACCTGATCCTGGTTGATTATCATTTCATTCTTGGGACCATGGGGTTCCCCCGCGCCGAGTTTGACAAGCTGACCGGCGCCGCTTTCGTTTACTTTAACATAGTAAACGTCGGACAGAATCAAGTAATCGGGACTGATATTTCTCAAGCGCCCGAAGTATATCTGATCATTTGCCAAAAATACGGCTTGGTATACGTCTGAGTTAATAAAATCTTTTCTATCATATCGGTCATATCTAACAGATTTTATTAAGGGCAAAATGCTTATTACCCCAATTGCTACAACCAGAACTGCGACGCTTATCGTTATAACAACTGGAACATGTTTACTGCTGATCATATTCCATGTTAGTTATCTGCAACTAACAGCGCTAACCGTAAACGTCGTTCCAACAACACGAGCATAAACTGGATTTCCAGTAGTATTTTGCAGCTGCAAGCAAGTGCCTTTGTTGCTAGCCGTACCTTGGAACAAAACACTGACCGTCGCGGTGCTGACAAATTCAGCCACATACGCTCCACCGGAACTGGAAGCGGTGGCAGAACCGACAATAAGGTTGCTGGACGTATTCAAGTCACCAGTAAAAGAGTGGGAGGCGGTACCGGCCCTGATTCTGCCCGCCGTTTGGAAGTTGCCGGATACAGAAGCCTTGCCATCAAAGAAAACATTACCATCTACTTCTAAGCCGCCAGTTATCAATAAGTCATTGGCTGCATCAATGTCTGATGTGTAGCCGGTCGTACCGACACCGAATCTTGAGTAGGCCACGGAGGCGGCGGCAAATGTGCCTCCGGCTTGAATAGTATTAGTGGTAAAGAAGTATGACGCCGAGGCCGTGCCTTGAACCTCAAATTTTGTTGAGGGTTCACCGCCAATGGCGACCCTTGCGTCAAAGAAAGCGTTGTCATCAAACTCTACTAATCCAGTGAAGAGAACGTCATCTGTGGCGGCCAGCGAGTGACCGGTCGCGCCAGTACCGAATCTGGAGTAAGCCACCGAAGCCACTCCGGCTACTTGCAATGAGTTGGCGGTCATTAAGTATGACGCCGAAGCCGTGCCTTGAACCTCAAAGGTTGTACTGGGCGCGGCGCCAATACCTACCCTACTGTTAGTGCTATCACCAATAAAGTAATTAGTGCCGGCGGCATTTTGGAACCTGACAGATGTTGTGGAATTAGTAGCGGGGTTCACAAGAAAAGTACCCGTTGTACTAGCATTGGTCCCTATCGTGCTGGCGGCAAAAGCGCCAAAAGGCACAAGAGCGAAAGCGATAATCAAAGCAACTGAAGAAATCGACCTATAGACAGACCAGTTAATAAGTTTTTTCATATGATGTTAATTATAGACTGATGTAAAAGGCGCGCAATCAACTTATCCACAGCTTCATCTATCCCTGTTTATCGCCTCTATCATTTGGCGAATCTCCATTGCCTTATTTCCCAGTTCCTGGGCTCTTTTTAAGTGAACGAGGGCTTGGGCGTAATCACCCCGAATAAAATAAGCCGTGCCTAATAAGGCCCCGACATCGGGATTGTCCACATTCCCGCTAAAATATTTAATAACCGTATCAATCGCGCCGATCGGGTCGCGGAGAGTTATCTGAATATAGGCATATCTGATGACATATTCATCAATGGGATAAAATTCTATAACTTTTTTCAAGCTCCGGCTGGCTTCTTCAAAACGGCCTTCCTTTATATAAAGCTCGGCTAAATTGATATGAGTATTAATTGAGTCCGGATTTAATTCTAAAGACTTTTTATATCTTTCTTCCGCCAATCTGTAGTTGCCGTCATGATCGGCGACAATTCCTAAAAGGTTCTGGATGCGAGAATTGTTTTCATGAATATTTCGGGCGATATCCAATTGCTCTTTGGCCTCTTTCCATTCATCAGCCTTTATGTGTACCGCCGCCAAAGCCGCCCGGGCAACCAAACTATCCGGCACTGTATTCACGGTCGCGGTAAACAATGTTCTGGCATTATGCCAGTCTTTATTTCTGATAATCGTTCTGGCACTGTAAAATATCACTATTAAAATTAGAACCGCGTAAGCAAACTTCTTGCCGATTGTATGGACCGATTTGGATAAAAAATAAGAAATGATGAGGATAAAGCCCAGTGACGGCAAATACATCAGCCGCTCGCCCATTATTGTTCCGACTGGTTTTATCAGATTGGAGATCATTAAGTAGGGGAACAGAAAAAACACAGACCCGAGGCCAAGCTCTGTCTTATTTGTCTTTTTATAAAACAGCAGAAACAATAAAAGACCCAAAAAACCAATCCCCAGCAAGAAATACGGATCTAAAGGGTTAGAGATAACCGGAAGGGAATTGTAAGAATAATCGGCGGAAAGGCGGACCGGCCAGACAAGTTTTTCAACATACAAATAAAGAACTTTAAAGGCCGTAATCAGCCTCTCGCTGAGAGAAGCAAATTTTAAAGGATTAGTGGCTAGTGTCGTAACGGCATCCTCGGCAAAATACTTGCCTAAAACCACATACCTTAAAATCGCGTAGATTCCCAGCGGCAAGACAAAAAACGATATCCTCTTTGCCGACAAAAATAATTTATTCTTAACCAGCGCCCAGTCAATATAAAAGATCACGGGCAGAATCGTTATGGCGATTTCCTTGCTAAGCAGGGCGAGCAAGAATGAAACCAGGCTCAATACGGTTTTTTTCTTGATATAAAAGTGGATTGTAATCAGACTCCAGAAAAAAGCCCACAGCTCCGCCCGGCCGACGATGGAAGTTACGGCTTCGGTATGAATAGGGTGGGTTAAAAACAAAAGGAAGACAGCATAAGATAAAAATTTATTTTTAAATAAGGAGTTTACCAGCCAGAAAACCAGAAAAGAATTGAGGGCATGAATAATTATATTTACGATATGAAAGCCAATGGGTGAATCACTGATGTAGTGATTGATGGCGTAAGATGCCATCGTAAACGGCCGATAAAGGCCCGTTTTGGGCATATTTTGATGGTATGGCGAAACAAAAAGATTAAAAAAATTGCCGGCATCTTTAACATCCGGCCTATTTTGAATGACGGTCACATCGTCAAAAACAAACTCACCGGAAATGCCGTTTCCGAATACTAAAAAAGATAAGACGAGAGACGCCAGGAAAACCTTTTTAAACTTAAGCATTATTTTTTCAGCCGAGAAGCAAGCTCTTGAAGCAGCTTGCCTATTTCTGGATCCGAGCTGGCAAATTCAAGGCCCTTTTGAATATCTGCCAGCGCCTTCTCTTTATTATTCAAGGCGAGATAAACCAGCGCTGAATTATAGTAAACACGTGGATTATTAGGAATAAGCACCTTGAGTTTTTCTATATTGTCAGCCGCTTTAACAAAATCTCCGCGCTGGGCATAGATAAATGCCAAATTTTGATAAGGATAATAAAAGGCCGGATTTATCTCTATTGCCCTATCAAATAATTTAACAGCCTCGTCAATTTTTCCTCTTGACTGGAGAATCGTCCCCAAATTGTAATAGGGCTGGGCAAATGAATCACTGGATTCAACGGCTCTCCGGTAATAAAATTCCGCCTGTTCTTGGTTGTTTTGATTATAATATGTGTTGCCGAGATTGTTATTTATTCTCGCGCTATCCGGTTCATACTTTAATATATCTTTATAAAAATCAATTGGTTTCCCCCATAAAATATTTCTTTTAACAGCTTGGGCAGAAAAGAACAATAAATAAACTACCAGCGCGATTGCCAGTAAAGTTCGGCCCTGAATCTTTAAAAACAGTGCGTTCTTGTTATTCAATATCTGAATCAAATAAAACGAAACAATAAACCAAAACCCAATCATCGGCAGATACAGCCAGTGTTCATATATCAATGCATTAATCGGCGTGATTCCGGAAACCGGCCCAAGACCGATAAAAAATATCCCCCAGCCAAACAGCCAGATACGAAAATGAGTGCTGTTTTTTTTATACAGCAGATATCCTACGCCCAGGATACAGGCGATTATCACCGCACCCAGCCAGACTGGCCATTGGAATAAAGAGGTATTGACGATCATGCTTCTTTCCATATGCAGTCCTACTGGAACAAGAAGGAGTTTGAAATAATCAACCAAGACATGCATGAAAGTGAAAATTCTGTATAGCAGATTTTCCGAATATGCGTTCGGAGCGGAATAGAAATTTAATGTATTTTGGAAATTCAACACCGTCAGGCGCAAAATTCCGTATATAAATATAACCGTAAAATACGGCCATAATTTTATCAGGCCCTGCTTTATAGACTTTATGAATCTTCCCTCCGATTTAAAAGAAATATAATAGACAAGAGCTAATAATGGAAAGATAATTGCTGTTTCCCGACTCAAAAGGGCCAGGATCAGAGACAATAATGATAAAATTAAATATTTTATCCCGGCCTTATCGAAGAATAAAAGAGAAAGGAGCATAAAAAATACGACAAGTAAGTCGCCTCGGCCGGAGATGTACGTCACAGCTTCCGTCTGGAGAGGATGAATGCTGAAAATAAGAGCTGTCAAAAAAGCGACAGCCGTTTTCTGGCTTTTGGAAATGCCTAATTCCAATCCGCGCAGCAGAAAAAAAACAAGAATCGCGTTGGCAATATGGATGAAATTGCTTGTCAGATGCCAAAACAGCGGTTGAATTCCGGCCACAATATAATTAAGGGCGAAGGTCAGAAATAGAAACGGGCGATAGTAATTGCTCTGAAGTCCGACACCGGCCAGGACGTCATGGCTAAACCAAAATTTGATGTTCTCCCAGCTGATATTATGGACAAAGACATTATTAATAATCCAGTCGGTGTCATCCCAGAAAAGCTGGTTATTGAGATTAAAAAAATAAATAAAACCGGCGGCAATCACCAAAACAGCAATCGGAAGCCAAGTATCCTTTTTTAATATAACTTTATTCATTAAAATATTTAGAGAGAAATTCTCGGGCCTGTATATTGTCTTTATCTCTTCTCAGAGCTTCTCTAAAGGAAAACCTAGCCTCGTCGAATTTCCCTAAATTCATATAAACACCGCCTAAAATAAAGTAATAGCGGCTGTCTTTGAGGCCTAAGTCAATCGCCTTTTTAATGTTTTCAGCCGCTAATTTTTGGCGTTCTTTATCCGGATAAGAAGCGTAGGCCAGACCCTTATGAAGATATGGGTAAGGATTATCGGAATCAATCTTTATCGCTTCATCGGCAAAGTAAACCGCCGGCTCCAGCCATTTAATGTTATACAAAAACCGGGATAAATCAACGTTCAAATCAGCTCTGTCTTTATTGGAGCCTTTAACGTGATCTGTAATTTTATTTGCGGCGTTTACATTTGTAATCAAAAATTTCGAAATAATATCCCTGTTTTTAATATCATCTTTAACTAAAATGATCGCGTCTTCATTTATATAGACGGTCTTCCAATCCGGATTTTTGACGATGCTTTCCAAAAAATCCTGGCCCCATGATGTCGCGTCGGCATGCCCAAAGAATATAAAATTAATATCGTATTTTTTGGAATATTCGGCCCATTGTTCTTTATCTGCTTGCATTGGTTTGTAAACTTCGCTGAAAAATTTTACCGAATATGCCTCCGGCCGGTTGTCAACGAAAACTTTTTCTTCAGGATAAAGACTCCCTATCAAATATCCACCGACATCAAAGTTGTTGAACATCGGACCTTCGATTTGATTGTCTTTCACAAAATCAACGGCTCGCTCCAGTCCGTTCGGCACGGATAATCCGAAGGCCTTGGAAGAATTAATGTGCCCATAAAACCAATTGTTTAAAACCAGAAAGATTAGCAAAATTAAGAAGCCGGAAAATGTCATTTTGAGAATGGGGCTTATCCGGCTTGATTTTGCTAATTTAAGCCTGTTTTTAATTTTGCTGAAAATATCATTCAAAATAATCGCCATGACCGGAAAGGAAGCCAGGGCATACAGCGGCAGATTGCGGAGCATTTTAAAGCCGGCATAGATAAAAAAGGAGGAAATTATGATTTCAAATATTCTAGTTCTTAATTTTTTTGCGGTTAAAATAAAAGCGATGATCAGAGCTACTGCTGAAAGTTCAAATACAAAAATAGACAAATTAAAATTGAAAAAATCGGCCAGGAAAAACAAGGTTTGGTTTTCAGCAATGGTGTAGCCGTATTCATTTAATACTTTAAACGGCAGAAGCGCGCCTTTAAATCCCGCGGGGTTGATCAATGTGGCCAAACCGGTTAGCGTTCCGATAAGGATTATCCTGGCAAGATTTGATTCTTTGGAAGGTTTAAAATCCGGCCCTGATGAAAACAAACGATCAAGGGAAAAAGCTAAAATCAGAAATGGGCCGATGAAAAAATAGATATGAAAATTCACCCACAAAATTTCCAGTACGGGCAAAAACCATAGCCAAAAATATTTATTTTCATACTTTGCTTTGAAAAGCGCGAACAAAAAAAACGACAGAATCACAAAGCTGAATATCTCCGGCCGGACTTCGGTTCGTTCAATAAAGATAAAGACTGAAAGCAGCAGCGATATTGAAAGCGGCCAAAAGCTGGAATATTTTTTGACACCAAAGAACAGCAGTAAAAAAGCGCCGAGGACCAAAAATACTTTAACCAAAATCAGGCTAGTGAAGCCGCCAAAGTTAAAAATATGATAGAAAACAACCTCACTTAGCCAATGGTGGTTTGTGAACGGAGAGTTCGGCTCGGTATACGAAAAGAGATTTGTTTTCGGGATTTCCTTTGTCTGCCAAATAATCTCTCCGACTTTCAAATGCCGGCCGATATCCTGGCCGATGGAATTGAAGCTGTGAACGGATAAAACAAAAAGCAGGGCAAAGGCGAGAACAAATAAATAATTATGCTTAAGGAAGAACCACAACCGTTTTACCATCGCATTGTTTCTCAAAAACCTTAACATAACCTCCCGCGGTCACAAATTTGCCCTTATCATCAACCAGTCGGCCATATTGAATCTTCGCCGTCAGTTCATATCTTTTACTCTTAGGATTGGTCGGTAATACTACACCCAACAGGCTTTCTCCATTAGGAATGGCGATGTTGCTGAATACGTTAGGGCCGACAGAGATGCTGTCGCTAGGCGTCACCGTCCACAAAACGTTTCTACCGGGGTGGTCAATCCCTTTATAAGTAAAGAGCGCGTCTTGATTGTCATAGGTATTGTGATCAAAGAATTTAATCTCGCCTTTTAATTTGCAAGACGCGTCAGCCAATAGCAGATTCCAAGGGACTGTCTCGCCGTAGAATGTGGTTCGGCCATCACCGGTTGGAAGCGGAACTTTTGAAGTTCGCGGCGAAGATGACGGAGATACCGACGGGGAAACTCCGATTGATTCTTGCGGTGATGAGGTTGGTGTTAATGTTTCTAAGGCAACATCGTCTCCGTCCTTAGAAAAATAGAACACTGACGATACCAGTATGGCCACTAAAACTACAGGAATGAATATTTTTTTAATCATCCAATGATGCTATCAAAATATCCCAATTATTTCAATCCCGTTAGAGGTCCGACCTGCTTTAGAAGCATGGTCGGCAGACGCCCCCAATGGGGCGTCTTATCTCTAACGGGATAAACCAAACCCCCTCCTTTCGATCGAAAGGAGGGGGTTGGTGCTTCCTTAATATCCCTTAGAAATCAGGATATTCGGAATGAGATTACCTCTGGAAGGTCGGACCGTACAACGGCACACTTCTTAAGACACCGGTTGTTGAACCCTGGTCCAAAGAGTTGGTGCTGCCGTCATAATCAGCCACCCAGTTGATCAAATTGTTTTGATCATCCAGCAAGGTTACCTGGAAGTAGTCCGGGGCCCTGCCGGTCGCTCCGGCATTGCCGTAGTGCTGGTTCGGGTTATCTAGACGGATACTGAAGGTCCTTGTTCCACCGGCCGGAATTTCTATATCCTGACTGGTAAAGTTGAAGGATATCGAAGAATTCAAGCCCGGTTGGACACCGGAGGCTGCAGCCGCCATGCTGATGGTCTGGCTGGTATCAGCCGCGCCAGGTGTGCCAAGGCTTCTCAAAGTACCCGTATCTATGATGGTCCCGTTTTCATCAAGGACCGAGAAGGTGGTACTGGTCGTGGTGTTAACATTCGATTGACCAGAAGCCACAATCTCAAAGTTGATAGAACCGGAACTGTTGTGCTGATTGTCAAATCTCAAGTTGGAGCCTGGTGCACCCATGGCTGTCACCGAGAATTTGAACACGACTGGCGTACCGAGCAAGCTGTAAGGCGATGAAAGCGCAACCTGTTCAATCTTCGGGAAGACCCGATAGACATACTGGTCAAACGCGCCTAGAACGTCGTTGATGTTTGTACCCGTACCATCAAGGACCGTGCCTGAACCTTCGCCTACCGCTCGGAATCCGTTAACGTGGCTTCCATTGAACTTATCAACTAAGTCCAAGGAGAAGAAGACGTCTTGCGCAGCGGTCACCAGCTGTGTCGCGCCTTCTGACTTCGTCTTCATGTTGGCATTTACGGATATATCCAAGCTTCCATCCTGTGGGACATAAGGCCGGTTAACGTCGGTGGACTCCCAATTGAAGTTTACCGAAGCGGCATTTCCAAACGATTGAGTTCTCGTAATGGTACTGCCAGCCTTGTTCTTGTAGGACAAGATTACTTCCTTGACGTTCGCGGCCGCGTCCGTCTTTTCAGCGGCGACCGAAGCAGCAATCGTCAGTTTTTCTATGTACTGGCCCTCATCCGTCGCGCTTAATCGGAACTTAGATATCGGCGCGTTGGTCTGGCCCCAGTAGACAGCGCCTTTAACCGGGCTGTCAGCTGAAGTGGCCAATGTCATCGAACCGGAGTTCTTGACAGTCAAGACCTGGGTCGGGGTTAAACCGCCGTTTACACCTGCGCTCGCGGCACCCGGATTTACGGTGTTGGAATCAGAATCCAATGCCGTAACGTCTCCCGTGGCAGCGATATCAAAGGCGTATAGGTCACCAGCTGTGCCTGATGCTTGGTTGTTAGACAGGTCAACTCTGACCAGCATCGTCTTGGATGTGCCGGCTGGGATATTCCAATCCAGGTTGCCAAAAGTCATCGTACCGGTTCCAGCTGTGCCCAACGAATTGTTGGTCACCTTACTAGAATCGGCGATTAAAGCACCTGAAGATTCATACAATCGAACCGTGGACATAGCGTTGGCAACCGAGATACCGCTGTCATTGTCATTATCAGGGGTACCTTCATCGTATGTGTCTCCCGCGGTATCAGCCGTAACACCGGTAATCTTAATGGTGGTTACTTTAAGCGCCGAGGCTTGGCTGGCGGCAAACGTAATACCGACTGCGTCAACATCTTTGGTGCCTCTAATCTTTGTCTGATCGGACGGATTGCCGGCCAAGCTCAAAGTCAAAGCAGAAGCAGAAAGTGTAATGTTCGGACCGTTAATGTCCGCTCTCGGAACGATATCGGCCGCGGCGACCGAGGTGTTTGTTCCTGAGTACTTGGCGACTGTTACGTCACCGGCATCGTCGGAGTAATCATCAAGAATTGCTCTGATGATACTGCCATCAATTAATTCACCGGTAACATTTGCGGTGTTAATGTCGGCCGTAACTTTAAAGTTATAGGTCGTACCGGCCATCAAATCAAGGACATCAGTGAATGATTCCTGAACACCGCCTCCAGCCGGACAGCTGGCAGTATCATCGGCGTGATCAAAAGACGTAGCGTCTTTTGGACCAATGACAACAGTGTTGGTATCTTCGTTCCAGACTTTGAAGTCGGTGACATCATCCCAATCTCCCTCTGTGGTTTCAGTATCATATGTACCGTCACCAGCCTGGTCAGCGCAGAGGGTAAACTCTGTCTTTTTGACCTCAATGTTGCTTGCGGCAGTCATTGAGTATCTCAAGAGGGTAACATCAGTGGCCGTGGTGCCAACAGTGCTGGCATTAGGACCATTGAATACCAATGTCAACGCTCCGCCCTGAAGGGTCAAGGTCGTCGCTTCATCGGCGGTATCAAGAGTGTTAGTGCCTTCGGCCATACCTTGGCCATACTGGTCACCAACCGCTAAGAGATCCGAATTGTTCTCAAAGTAGAGATCAATTGTCTCATCTTTCTTGCCGCCTACATCCGCGTAAACCTTGAACGTGGCATTACCGCCTTTGGCGATAGTATAGCCCGAGCCAAGGTCAAATACGAAATAGCTGTCAGAAGTTACCGTACCGGACCATTCCGTGGCGCCTGTCTTTACCTTGACGTTAGTCAAGTCGGCTGGCTTCACGGTTCCGCCGTTCAACAGCGTCAAGCGCTTAACTGAAGCGCCTTCGGTATTAGCCGTTAACTTGAATTCCGCAAGCTGGGCTTGCTTCTGACCCACGGTTGGGTTTGAAAGCGAGCCAACTTCGGCGGTATCAATTGTTCCGGATGATGTTCCTGAAGTCGTAAAGTTATTGCCGCTTAACGGCGTACCTGAAATGGCGGCTCCGCCCGTTGCGACCATGCTTGTCAACTGAAGATAGTTAACGTTGCCGGCCGTGTTTGCGGAAGCCATATCAGCTACGATCGAATAATCTTTTGTTCCATTGACTGCTCCATCGGTGGAGTCCAGCAAGAACGTCACCTCACCTGTTGCAGATGAGAATGATTTGCCTGAAGTCAACCTGCTGGCCCCTTGATAGACAAAGATGTTATCGAAGTCGTCAGTCTGGCCAGCGCCCAATCTCTTAATGGTTAAGGTGTTAACCGTGCCGCTGCCGTTGACTCTCACTCGCAGCATCTCAACACCAACCGCGTTTAGGGTAATCGTCTGAGGGCCCGGATTGGCCGGAGCCAAACTTACAGACAAAGGACCGCTCGGAACTGGGGTCGGCGTGGCGCCCGGAGTTCGGGAATAGCTCGGCACTTGGTTTACCGAAGTGTAGTTAGAACCCTTGGCATACCAATTGAACTCATTATTGTTGATGCAGAACACCTTTTTAAAGAAGTTCGGATCATCGGCAACAGCTTGCGCGCCGCTGGTGTTTACCCAGTGCAGGATACCTGTATCCTCGCCAGTGGTTTCAACACCGTAAACTTTTTCATCATTCGTTTCACAGTTTCGGAAGAGGCCGGAAGTCGGGAAGGCATCTCGAGCCATCGCGGTTACATTCTTAACATTCGCAAAACCTCCGAGGTGACCGTAGAAACCGAAGATGACAGGATTCAAGAACAATCTCTTGTAACCCTGTTCATTCACGATATAGATATCCGGATCATTTGTTCCGGCAGCACTAATCGTGTCGCCTTCTTTAAGGCCATAATCTGACGGAACCGCCGCGCTTGTAGCTAAAGGCGCAAGGTAGGCTGCTCCCGATAGAGACAATACTGTCGCTACCGAAGTAAGAGCTGAAAAGGTTTTCTTCAAACCTGTTACCGCTCCGTTTAAAGAATTAGACATTTTATTTTTACTGTTTGTTCTGCTTTGTGCGTCGAGCTAATGCATCGAGCACGAAACAGGATTAATTACGAACTACTGTCGCTTGCAGCATTACTGATACCTTTCTTCGACCAAGATATCCAGAGTCAGCCGCGTCAAAAACTAAACTATCTCAAATGGGAATTTTTATTCTTAACTATCTTTAATCTTGCTTGCTGATATTTGTCTGATTTTTAAAGTTCGTTCCTGGGCTGCCTGCCTCTGATCGTGATCGCTTTGGTATCTCGAACCAGAGGCAGAAAGCTCATCTAACTCAAATATAACCGGCCACGGTCATATAGGTGTATTTATAAGTTTACTACATGAATTTTTAGTGTTTTTTGCTGACTTATTTGAGTCAATCAGATGTTTATCAATACTAGCGCAAGTTGTCTCAAAAGTCAATCGCCAATTGCTTCTAAATCCGCCAAGGGTTGAATCGGGTCTGACAGGCTTAATTCTAGAGCATTTATAAAAGCGGGCAAGGCCGGATTGTGGATAAAATCATTAAAACTTTGCGGCTCTGTTTACTGAACCCGGGGTGCCGTTTATTGAATTCGAGGGAACTCTGGCGTCATTTCCCGTACTGCTGTAACCTTCAAAAGTGGCCCAATTTAAAGCTTGATGACCGGGCAAATGAGGGTTGACACGCTCCATGGTGGACCTTGTGGCTTTATTCCCAGAATACCAGCCGATGGCCGTTTTTGGCACTGAATCAATCAAATCCCCTTCATTATTTCGCAATTCCAGTGTTTCACCCGCGTCATTTAAAGCGCCGCTATAAACCTTGAAAGCGGCCAGATTGCTTACAGTGCTGTCGTCTGTCCGCTCCAGAACCGCATACCCTTTTGCTGAAATCACCCCCGACAGGCTTATTTTAGGATCAGGAGAAGCGCCAGTTGTTGAATTTAGTGTCCAGCCTGACAGATCAACCGCGAAGTCTTCAGTGTTATAAAGTTCTATCCATTCGTCATTTGCCGAAAAGGCTGTGCCCATCCAAGCAATTTCATTTATAACAACCGCGGCATCAGCTCTAGGGGACATGGTCTGCGCTATTGGTGAAGGCGGGATTAAGGAGCTTGGTGACAGTGTCGGGGGTGGTGTCGGATATGTGACAACTGGTGTCGGGGATACTGACGGTGTGCCTGTCACACTTAGAGAATCACCATTATTACTCATATCTCCTTGAATGTATGGTGACATCGAGGTGACATTGGTGACACGAGGTGATGTCACCATGACTTTTGGTGTCACATTGCTTGTCACTCTGCTTGTCGGTTCGGCCTTCGGTGACATGGTGTTGGAGATGGTGGCATTGTCAGTTTTACCGGCTTTGATATTCGCCATTAAAGAGCCGCCGTAACCGGGACCGTAGCTGTAAGCCAAGGTAACGATAAAAACCAGCCCGAGCGTAACCAGGAAAACAGCCCTGCTTTTGAAATTTTCCATTTTTTATGATGCTGAATAATAGACCGCTCGATTTTCCTGTTTCTTTGTGATTAAGCCTTCTCGAATAAGCTCTTTTAAATTTCTTTTTACCGTCCTTTCGGATAAGACGCTGAACTGGTCTATGATTTCTTTTGGGCGGCGTTCCGGCGCCTGTCTGACAAAGTTGAAGATTCTTTCTTTGTTTGTGCCGGCAATAATTTTTCTGGAGGGCAAGGTTTGCGTTTGCGGAGCGGGATCGCTATGAGTTTTTAGCGGGGGACTATCATTGGCTTTCTCCTCCGGGCCGGCAATCATCAAGCCGCGAAGATATCTAAGGATGAGCTCTTGAGATGAAGCCAGGGGAATGGCTGGACTAATTTTCAGGTAACGCATTTCTTCCAATAGGTCTGATAATAGTTTTAAGGAATTCATGAGATCTCGCGGCTTACTTTTCTGCCCCCTCCCGCAGAGGCAGTAATTTATGTAGCTCTTCAAGAGGGAAGTGATATTTTCTTGGATACGGACGGCAAAGAAAGGGTCCGAGATAATTTCTCTGACGCCGAAAAGTTTGGTGATGATGATAATAAATTCGCTATGTTTGTCTGAAGCCATGATTTTGTTATTCATCTTTTGCATAAAAATGAAAGAAGTTCAACCTCTCCCCCGCCCTAGTTAAGAAGTTATCCACAGATTATGAAGGTTTGTCAAAGATAAAGAAAAGCGCTCATGCCTGAGCGCTTTTCTACCATCCCCTGCTTTTGTTTTATTTAATCCCCAACAGCTCGACATCAAACAGTAAGACTGCGTTTGGCGGAATGGGTCCGTTCCCTTGGGGGCCGTAAGCCAGGTCTGGCGGGATGGCAAGTTTCCGTTTGCCGCCGACTTTCATGCCCGCTACCCCCTCGTCCCAGCCCTTAATTACTTCGCCGACACCAAGTCTAAAGGTAAACGGTTGGCCCCGATCGTAAGAGCTGTCGAATTTCGTGCCATCCACAAGAGTGCCTAGATAGTGAACGGAAACGGTCTGGCCGGTCTTGGCCGTAGCGCCGGTCCCTATCTCGATGTCCGCGTACTCCAGGCCGCTTGCTGTTCGGATGACTTGAGGGGCCCGAGAATCAGAAGTTTGAACCGGACTTCCGCTCACCGATGGAGATACGGAACTGTCGTATAGAGCCGGAGATTGGCTTCCCCTTTTTGCAAACAGCCAAACCCCAGCCGCAACGATAATCGCTAGAATAAAATACATGAGAATATTTTTCATATCTGTCTATAAATCTGAACCTACGGGGCGTTTTATCGGATAAAGAGTCTGGTCAATTGTCCGCTCAAAACAAGTCGGGCCCGCGCCGTGCTGCCAGTTGGTGGCCGGATAACCGGTATGAGGCATTATGTAATCGTCTTTATTTTCCTTGTTGAAATTGGCGCAAAGTTCAAAAGAGCGGTTGGCCTTTAAATGATACCCGTACATCTCTCCTGTTTGCGGATCCTTGGGCATGATGAAGCCCGAAATGGGATCGTTCAGACCCTCAAGATTTGTTGGTAAAGAACCTTTCTGCTGCCAATAATAGACCAGCTGGCTTTGGATAATCTGAAGATCGTTGATCTTTTGATTATCAAACCTGACCAGTCTTTGGTTTTGGGGCGAACCGGCGACATAGAAACCGTAACCGAGGGCAAGGGCGATAACTGCGATAATGACGGAGCGGAACGCTTGACGCGGATAAGATCGGTTTTTTAATTCGGATAGATAGTAGAAGAAGGTCGAACCGGCAATAAAGAAAATCGTTATAACCTTCAAGATGAATGCTCTAGTCAAATCTCCCGACAGGAAATTATTGATTAAGGTTACCAAATCGCCGATCATCACTAAGCCGGCCACAAAAATGGTGAAGTACAGAAGCCAGCGGCGGATGCGCAAATTTCTTTTTTCAGGATCACTGACAACATCCCGGTGCAGAACGACATTCGTCCAGAAGAAAACCGGAAACACGACGATCAGGGCCGCGATGGCCATCCGAATCGTGTCGTAGCTGACATTGAAAGCGCGATAGCCCGACTGAAGCGCGTCCGGAAAGGCAATATCAATAAACTGATAGATCAAAACCCCAAAACTGACCGCGCTTGCGACCAGGGTGATTAAGCTTAAAAGATACAAGAAGGTGTCTCTGGCCGTTGAGCCGCCGGATTCGATTGATGTGTTCATACCTGTACTCTATCAAAATTATCTCTGGCTGGCTACCGTCGGACAACTGGCGTCGCATTTCGTTAAAAGAGTATCGTTGTGATTCGCGGACAGGCTGGGTTGGGCATAGAAACGGGGCGTCGCAATTTGAGCATGGCTTCTGGTTACGAGTGTTACCGCCAGGCAAGCCAAGATCGAAGCCGTCGCCGCTAAACAAGCAAGAATATGATTATTCGACCTCACCATCAGTAATCCGGTCTGAAATCTTAAACTTTTCTGATTACAGGCCTCGTTTAAAATCTTACACTATACTTCAGTACTTCAGTGCCTTGGGCGCTCCAGTACTCAACTCTAATCTAAACAGACATCTGTGAAGTGTCCGTGAATGAAACGCCGGAGATAAACGGCCCGAGTCCTCAAAGAGGCTTCAAGGCTTCCCGCTATTTTACGGAGGAACCAGATTTTATTTCTTTATCTGGAATGATCAAGGAGATCTGGCCGTCATCGCCGGCGGCCAGAATCATGCCGCGGCTTTCCATGCCCATCATCGTCCGCGGTTCTAAATTAGAAACGACTACGATTTGTTTGTCGATTAAATCTTCGGGCTTGTACTGTTTTGCGATTCCGGACAATATCTGACGGCCTTCGGGATACTCCGGTTCACCCAAATCAACATTGAGCTTGAGAAGTTTTTCCGAACCTTCGATATTTTCGGCTTTTAGGATGCGGCCGATTTTCAATTCGACTTTTTGAAATTCATCAATAGTGATCATGTCTCCAGTATAGCATGGGCCTTCATGATAACTCCACCCTGAAACCGATATCATAGCCTCATAATGAAAATTGGATTTCAGCTCAAAGGAGGTGGGTTCGATTGAGTATATTGGTATGGATAATATTTGGAGCGATTGCCGGCTGGATCGCATCAACATTAATGGGGTCCGGGGGAGGTCTGGGCTGGGACATAGTCCTGGGCATAGTTGGCGCGGGTTTAGGAAGTATGATCATGGGCCTAGCGGGCCAACCGGGTGTCACGGGTTTCAATCTTTACAGCATCGTCGTCGCGATTATCGGAGCGATAATTTTGATAGCAATCAGCCGGGCATTCAGGCGCGGGCCCCGAGAAGTTTAGAGTATTAATACCCCCAGCTAGCTGGGGGTATTAATACTAAGTGTGCCGCATACTAAGCGTGCTGTATGTCGCTGTTCAGACCTCGGAAGAAACAGTCGGAAGAGCCGAAGAGTTTGGTTCTCCGGGGGCTGTGGCCACCTTAGTTAGAACCAGAACTACCGCCACGACGACTACCAAAATTATTACAAGGGTGATGAGAATCTTCTTCATAGCTTTAGTTTAAAATAATGGTTTGATTTTTGCAAAGCAAAGCCAAATGTAAATTAATTAAACATTAATACTTATTTATAATTTTAGATGATGATTTATCAATGTTCATAATTGTTTTTTAATTCCTTCGATCCAACCGGCTAATTGTCTGGCAAGCATCGAACTTGCCTTAACACGCATCCGAATCATCCCGTTTTCAGTGGCCAAAGTCGTGCTTTTTCTATACCTATATACACGCCCAAAACAACTCTCTTCAAACCCGGTAACAGTTGACCAGAAGGTAATCGCTTTTTTGGAATTTCCTTTCACAAATAAATCTAAAGCGATTTCTTTCTTTGTCAGCTGGCCGATGTCTTTTAACCACTTTAAAAAAAGACGGGCTAATTCCGGGTCGGTGGTTGAAAAGTGAACGCCCTTTTTAACATCGCCAAAATTCCTATTGCGCCAATATAAGACGACGCCCATCAGCCAAAGTTCGCGGCGGGAAATTTTGCCGATTTGGACTGATGACGAAGCTTTGATTTTTTCGATTGCCTCAGATACGGCCTTCGATCTTTCAAGGGTGCCGCGCCGGCTGGCTTCACTTCTTTTTTCTTGAAGCCTTTTAATCTGGGATTCGGATAATTCCAGGTCCCGGAACCAGTAAGAGAGCGTCGCCTTTGGAACGGACACGAATTTTTGGATTTCAGAGTACGAATAACCTCCGTTGCGAAGGCTTCGAGCTAAATTCCTTCGGCTGTTATTAGTATATTGAACCATGCTACTTATTTAATATTAATATAATATTAGGTTCGAAAAGTCTATCGGCATTATTGATCTATATTATTCTAACAATCCGATCCCTATGTGACCATAGTATCCTTTCTGTCAACAACGTCAAGTTGACTGTGGACAACTGTCTGGAATATAATAAGGCTATGCATACTCTTCAAAGGAAACTGCTGGAATTGTCCAGCAATCACAATCTAGCCGATTTAAGCTTGCGCGAAATCGGTAAATTGATACATGAAACATCGGCCCAGAAGGTCAAGCATCATCTGCTTCAGCTTGAGAAAAAGGGCCTGATTCAGATGGATCGCCTATCTAAGATTATTATAAAAACCAGGCCCGGGTCTTTATATCGGGGGCCTCTTATGGCTGTGCCGATCCTGGGGACGGCCAATTGCGGACCGGCTACGATTTATGCTGATCAAAACATAGAGGGCTATCTGCGCGTCTCTGGTAGACTTTTGGTAAAAAAGAAGGATATTTTTGCCATTAAGGCCTCGGGTTATTCAATGAACAAGGCCAACATTAACGGCGAAAATATTGAAGACGGCGATTATGTGATTGTCGATCCCGCTTATAAAAACATCAAGAACGGCGATTATGTGCTTTCGATAATCGACGGCGTCGCGAATATTAAAAGATATTTTAACGACAAGGCCGGGAAGAGAATCATCCTGTTGTCCGAATCAAGCGCCAGCTTCTCCCCTATCTTCGTCCACTACGAAGATTTGGACAATTATCTCGTCAACGGAAAAGTCATCCAGGTAATTAAAAAGCCCAAGCGGGCTTGGACCAAAATCAAAAATCTGGTCACTTCTTCTTTATCCCCCTAACCTCAACCTTAAACTAATTTGCCAGCCAGCCGCCGTCTACATAGAAGGTGGCGCCGGTGATGTAGCTTGCTTCCTCGGAGGCCAGAAATATTACTGCCGCGGAAATTTCTGTTGATTTCCCGATTCTCTTCAGGGGTACGCGTTGCATCAGTCCCGCCATCGCCTCCTTGGTCATTCCCGCTCCTTGAACCATGGGTGTATCAATCGCCCCGGGCGCGATGACATTGACGTTGATTCCCAAAGGCGCCCACTCAATGGCCATAGTCTCGCTCATCCCTATAATCCCGCCCTTGGAGGCTGTGTAATGAGCGCCGCCGGCAAATCCCACGCCGACTTGACCCGAAGCCACCGAAGCGATGTTAATAATTCGGCCCCATTTGTTCTTTGACATTTCCTGGGCCGCGCGCTGGGCACACAAGAACTGGCCCTTAAGGTTAATGTGGATCATTCTCTCCCACTCTTCTTCGGTAATATCTAAGGCCATTTTCGGCTCAAAAATTCCAGCATTGTTGACCAGAATATCCAGCCGGCCGTATTCTTTAATGACCCGGTCGAAAACTTCGTTGACCTGGCTCTTATCGGTGACATCCATCTTTAGCGGTATCGCCTCGCCGCCTTTGGCCTTGATCTCGTCAACGACCAGCTGACATTCGGCCAAATCAATGTCGGTCACCGCGACTTTTGCGGCCTGCGACGCCAAAGCTAAAGAATGAGCTTTGCCCATTCCCCTTCGTCCGCCTGTCACCAAAGCCACTTTTCCGTTGAGTTCAAACATGGTTTTTCAGTTAATTTGACCGTATTCATTTTACTCCTTAACTTAGACGCTTCAACAGTAAAAAGTGCATTACTCAAGGCGCCGTCGAGGTGGTATGATAAAGAACGGTATGTCCAGAAATTTCCATAAGACTTGGCTCGCGGTATTCGCGCTTGTTGCGGTCGGCCTTCCTGTCTGGACCAGAGTCGGCAGTCTCGGCTGGCAGTCGAGACCTGATATTATTCCAAACCTGTTCCCGGTCTTCGGTCTGCTTGCTTTTAGCCTGCTCTGGCTTCACGCCTTAAGTGGCGTATTTGAACCTTGGTTAAGGCGGCAAATTAATTTCGACAAATTCGTTGATAGCACCTCTCTGGTAATTCTGATTTCTATTATTCTTCATCCCCTGCTCGCTTGGGCCAATGTCAATTTCAGTTTTAAAGACTTATTCGCTTATGGCGAGGCAAGGGCAATCTGGCTCGGCATCTTTGGTTTACTCCTGCTTCTTACTTACGATGTCGGAAAGTTCCTTAAAAAATACAAGTTTTTCTCGCGTAACTGGACCAATATCTTGACGATCAGCACCGTTGGCTTTTTGCTGACATTCTTCCATTCTTTAAGCCTGGGCAGCGATCTGCAATCCGGCTTTTTGAGAAAGGTCTGGATTTTTTACGGCGTCACGGCTATTTTCGCCACTATCTATACCTATGGCTATAAAAGAAGGTTAAAAGGTTCTGGCAATCAGGCCGATCACCATTATGCCGATAAAATTGAAAACTAGAGAGATGGGGACAAACCAGGAGAGGCGCAGGCGCGTGAAGCCCATCAGGCCGATGCCTATCTCGTCCGGAAAAGGCGAAGCGATTATCAATCCGCCAGCCAGAAAAGTAAACCAGCGAAAGTATTTCATTTTAATCAGCGCTCTTAGTCTCTTCCCAACTCCGCGGTGCTTAACCAGTTCCAGTAAGTGAATGGAGAGCCGGTCTCTCACAAAGCTAAAGATTATAATATCCCCGATGACCGCGCCGAAGGCCCCAAAGACAGCCGTCAGGATAATCGAGTTGGCGTTGGCGATTTCCCCAAGAGTAACGATCGCCGGCGCCGTCGTGAAAACCGAAGTGAAAAACATTCCCGCAATAAAACTGCCGAATATCTCCAGTTCTTTAGTGGAGGTTAAAAAATCAGTTAGCATCTCCGTCCTTACCAGAACAACCGCGATAAAAATACTGAAAACAACAATCACGAAGTCAGTCATCAAAGAATTGCCGGTTTTGTCTAACTGTTCCATTTAAACGTTTTTATTATTTATTTTTTAAGACGCAGAGAGTTGAGCACTACCGAAACGGAACTGAACGCCATCGCCGCTCCGGCCAGTATCGGGCTCAATAAAATCTGAAAGTTAGGCCATAGCGCCCCCGCCGCGACCGGAATAAGGACGATGTTGTAGACATACGCCCAGAATAAATTCTGCTTGATATTGAGGAGGGTCCGGCGGCTTAGTTCAATAGCCTCGTATATACCGTTGGGATCGCCAGAGATTAGGGTCACGTCTCCGGCCTCAATGGCAATATCCGTCCCGGTGCCAATCGCGATGCCGACATCGGCTTGAGTCAGAGCCGGGGCATCGTTAATGCCGTCGCCGACCATGGCCACTTTTCTGCCCAGCGCTTGCAGCTCTTTTACCTTCAACGATTTATCCGGCGGCAGAACCTTGGCCATGACATTTGAAATTCCAGCTTCTTCGGCGATGGCCTTCGCCGTCCTCTCATTATCGCCGGTTATCATCCATATTTCCAGACCCATCTCTTTGAGCTTAGAGACCGCCTCGACAGAACTGCTTTTGATAGTATCCGCCACGGCGATTATGCCCATCAGCCCTTTATCCTTGGCTAGCATAAGCAAGGTCTTGCCTTCTTTCTCCAGTTCTTCGATTTTAAATTCAAAATCCGCCACGGTTACGTCATTATCCTCAAGCATCTCCGCGTTGCCCAGAATCATCTTCCGACCATTGATGTCGCCCATTATCCCCCGGCCGGGTACGGCTTTAAAATTCTCGACATCATAAAGCGTCGCGCCTGTCTCTTTGGCTTTTTTCTGGACGGCTGTGTCGAGCGGATGTGAAGAGCGCCTGCCTAAGCTGGCTGCGTATTCGATAATAGAACCGACGGACAGATCGCCAGTTTGGCCGGCCTGAATAATATCCGTGACGGCCGGCTCGCCTTTAGTCAGCGTGCCGGTTTTGTCCAGAATTATCGTATTTATTTTACCAGCCGTTTCAAGCGCTTCAGCATCGCGAATGATTATGCCTTTTTCAGCCGCCTTGCCCGTCCCGACCATGATCGCTGTCGGCGTGGCCAGACCGAGCGCGCAGGGACATGCCACCACCAGCACGGCCACAGCATTGATCAGAGCCAGACTGAGCGAGGGCTCGGGGCCGAAGAAAAACCATAACCCAAAGGCAATGGCCGCGACAGCAAGAACGATAGGCACAAAATAGGCCGTGATCCGGTCAGCCATTTTCTGAATCGGCGCTTTGGATGACTGGGCTTCCTCAACCATTTTTATGATGTGAGCCAGAAACGTATCCTTGCCGACCTTGGTCGCTTTAAACTTGAAAGCGCCGGAGCGGTTGATGGTGGATCCGATCACCAAGTCGCCGGCTTTTTTATCCACGGGCAAGGACTCGCCGGTAACCATTGACTCATCAAGCGAAGAACTGCCTTCAATGATTACGCCGTCAACGGGAATTTTTTCGCCCGGTTTTACTAAAATCACGTCTCCGATCATCACTTTATCTATCGGTGTCTCTACTTCGTGCCCACTTTCTCCAAGAACATGGGCGGTTTTAGCTTGAAGTTTCAGCAGTTTTTTGACAGCTTCAGAAGCCGAACCTTTGGCTTTCGCTTCCAAATACTTGCCCAGGATCACTAAGGTTATGACTACCGCCGAAACATCAAAATACATGCCGGCTTCCGGCTTCAAGATTCCGAGAGCGATGCTGAAGATAAAAGCCGCGCCCGTGCCCATGACAACCAGGGTGTCCATGTTTGCTGTCAGATTTTTTAACCCTTGCCAAGCGCCTTTCCAAAACTGCAAGCCTGCCCAAAATTCGACAGGCGCGGTTAAACCGATAAGAAGGGCGAGCCGAAACCAGTGAGACATGAGCGGCCCCGCCGCCGCGGGCGGGGCAAGCTGGAAAAAGGGAAAATAATCGGGAAAACTCAAGACTATCACGAAAAAAGAAAGGGCCGCCCCGATCGAAAATTTCCTTTTTAAAACCGCTATTTCCGCTTCTTTGAGCATCCGGTGGTGATCATACTCCCCTGCCTCGGCCGCTGAACCGGGATCCGCGCCAATCAGAGAGGCCAGCTTGTAGCCCGTTTTAGTTACGGCCTGTACCAGAGATTCCCGCGATACGGAATCGTCATATTCAACGGTCGCTTTTTCGGACGCGAAGCTTACCGACGCGTTTATAACGCCAGGCACACTCTTTAATGCCCGCTCCACGGTCAGCGAGCATGACGCGCAATGCATCCCCTGGACTATAAAAGTTTCTTTCATATTTTAATCATATCAGATCGGTCAAGGGCTGTTTTTAAATTATGCACTACAGCTCCCGCCGCTGTCGCGCTGTGCCGGCGGAACTTGCTGGAGAATCTTCCGATACCCGGCGGCGCTGGAATATCCCGCCGCCAAAATTCCTTTCGGCGAAACATTTTTCCAGGCCACACCCTTGGTTTTAAGGTACTGGGCGATCGTCAGGTAATTATCCGGAAACCAATACGAATTAACCGCGAGGGCGGCCTTGTACATATCCTCTTCGTTCGCCCCCTGTAAGGCCATGAGTTCGAGCAATCCTAGCATCGCCATGCCGTGGTTGCAGTCCGGAAAATGAGTTGAGTTCCCACAGCAGGGCCGGTAGATATTTTCACTGACCCCATCCACAAGAGACTGCTGTTCGGGAGTTAACGTGACTATGGGATGCCGGCTGTAATGATCCATTGGATCTCCGACAGCGAGCGTCCAGCCTCCGGTTGAGGCAAATCCGCCGGCCGGCGGATTTGCCTTGCCGCCGTATCGTCTATCGGTCATCTCCCCTTTCTCCAGTATTTCGTTCTTATTGCCCAGACCGAGTGCCCAAAGCAGATTGAGCAGTACTCCCGAATTTTCTCTGGTGATGACGAGTCGGCCGTTATCGGTTCCGTTGAGTAATTTCTTGCTGACCTCATCTAGTCCGCCGCGTTGAGAATATAGAGACTCGAACTTCCGGGGATCTATTATTCCATTATCGGTCATCTGTCTGCCAAGATCACCCCAGACCGCAGGCAAAGCGACCCCTTTTTCCGGCGCCACGACTTTTTCCAGTTCGGCAAGGGTTTTGGCGCTGGCCGCGGCGGGATTCATGTTCCCAAGCCGAACGGTGTAAACCCACGCCCCGCCGACAATAATCGCGGCGGCAATTATGCATACGCCAAGAAAGCGGTCTTTTATAAGTGTTAGCAGCATTGTTTCATTTTTTCTTCAATATCGCGGACCCTCTCGCCCATATCCTGCCTTTGCGATCTTCCCGAGAATAAGAAGGCGGCGGTCACAAGCAGCGCGGTAAATTCAACCATCACCGTGAATTTGCTTAAATTGCTGACTGCTATATAAACCAGAATCATTCCCGCGGATATGAGCGTGGATTTCCAGGCCAGCGGATTTTTACCGACGCGCCGGAATCTCTTTTCCGCCTGATCGGCAATGCCGACCACGGTCCCGCCCATGAACAGCGCCGTCGGAGTCAAAAATACCCGCGCTTCGAGATATTCCCAAGCCATGCCGGCGCTTAGTATCAGCCAAGCGCCGCTGACGATCGCGCAAATCGGACAGAATTTAAGTTTTAGATTATCTTTTTCCATTTTTGTATTCAGCTAGAACAGAAAGATAAGCACCCCTAACGCGACCATAGCGATACCACTACCTAACCGCAGATGCGGACGCTCCGTTTGCTGCCAGTTTTTCACTCGCTCAAGCAGGGCCCTATTACTCGCGATTAATAATATAATCACCAGTGGCAGGATGAAGATGAGATTGTACAGGAGCAGATAACCCGCGCCGCTTAGATAGGTCGCTTGGTCGTGAAGCAGGCCCAATACCATCAGATACGGTCCGCCGGTACAGGGAAATTCGCACACTCCGACTAAACCGCCCAGCAGAAATGCCGAGGGTAAGGAAGCTTTATCCATGAGCTGAGCCATTTTTTGATGGGCCAGGCCGGGGATTTTAAGTTTGATTGGAAAAGCCGGAAAAAATTCGCCGATGATATTGACTGCTCCCAGAATCACGAGCAGCGCCGCTCCAAGCTTAGCCATGAAATGCGGCGTATCGAAGATATGGAGAGTCTGAATTATCCCCAGACCGATCAGCAGATAGACCAGGAATATCCCCAAAATATAGAACGATCCGATTTTGAGAATATTATTCCTTAACTTGCCGATACTGAACAGAAAGGCGATCGTCAGCAGCAGAATTGAGAAGGCGCAAGGATTGATGCTGTCAATGAGAGCCGACACGCCCACAAGCGGCAGCAGCCACGCGCCCTGATTACTGATGTCCCAGAGCGCTCTTGTCCCCGCCCCGGTAGTTTTTACCAGAAACGCCAAGCCAACCAGAACGGCTCCAGTGGCGATAAGAGCAGTAAATCTTTTATTCATGGCGTGACAGTAGCGGAAAACTCCAGCTCAACCGGAGCGCCCGCGTTATTCTCCAGCACCACGACTCTTTCAATCCGGCCGACGCCGGCGGGGCCGTGCGCGTTAGGGTCAAAGACAACTTCGACTTCCGCTTCCTGATCTGGAGCAATAGAGGCCTTGATCAGAGACGCAGATCCGTGGCCCGGCATTCCGAAAGGCCCATACTGCGCTTGACCGGACAGATTCGAAAAATCAGTAATCTTTAGCTTAGCTGTCGTGCACATACACGAAGTGTAGAGTTTGCTGACGGTGATAGTTTCCGTTCCGGTATTTTTTACTTTAAAGGCATGGCTGACATTCCCATTGGCCATGGAAATCGTGCCGAAGTTATAATTCGGCTCTTCAGCCGCAAGGACAGAGTTTAGAGCCGGACTCGTGTTCGCCTTGGTATTCCGGTCTCCGGCTGGCTGGGCATACCAGATAAGCCCGCCGATAAGGACAATGGCGCCGGCGAAGATCCCGATAATTGCTGTTTTATTCATTGATTTAAGTATTTAGTTATTTACCAAACAAAAAATCCCTTACTAAGGGTTTGCCGCGCGATATGAAACTCATTCGACGCCTATCCGCGGTTAATAACCGCGAGTAGACGGAAAGTTCCTATCGGCGCTTTAGAGAACGGCTGGGCTGTTTTCGTGGAGAGAAAACCAGCGTTGAAAACGAAATTGGAATTTTGACGGTTTGTTTAAAACGGGCGAGAGCCGGAAGCGAAACTGCCACGCTCCAAAATTATATTTCTCAAAAACAGAATAAAGCGCGAAGAAAATAAGGGCCAGGATTAACGTCTTAGCGAACACCGTGTTCGTGAATTGGGCCAGGAAACCGGCGTGAATCCCCGCCAAATCAATGGGGTTCAGAGTTAAAGCACAGCTGATTCCGGCGGCGAAAGCCGCCGGACAGTTGCCGTGATCCATCCCGTGATCCAGCATCACAAATCCAAATCCGGCGATAGACGCTACGGCCACAAGCAGGAAAATAGCGACGAAAAGCTTCATTAATCTGATTATACCCCTTTATCCCATTTTAATACAAATCACCTGTACCGGGACTTTTGCAAGATAATCAGCTTTGCCTATGGTGAGCATTTAAAGATTTGTATCTAAAAAGACTTTTAGTGATTCTAAATCTTTCTTTTCGGAATCATAATAATGAGTTTTTATGCCCACTGATTCAGCGCTCTTTACTGCTTCAGGATTATGCTCAAAATAGATAACGTCATCTTTACTTAGTCCAAAGTGTTGGAGCATTTTATTAAAGTATTCTGGGTCTGTTTTATCTGGATTATGTTTGAGGGTAAAAAGCTCATATGGTAATTTATCCAAATTCCATAGTGGAATCTGCTCGTCATTAGCATTACTGACCACGATTTTTCGATTTGGATAACTTTCCAGCAAGTGATGCATCTCCTCACCCACCTTAAACATTCCGTCCTTCTCCACCACAAATGTATCCACCGCGTCGACAAGTATAGTTTTCATAACAGTTTAAATTTAATTATTTTTACTTCAGTTTCTAGGCTTATGTGATTCAAAAATTATAGTTACCATTTCTTTGATTGGTCGGATATTTGTCATCAAATTGTTGCTGAAATCGCATCCAACACGTCAGACCACTAGGGGCAGACAACAACCTGTTTATGCCCCTCAAATTCATTGGTTTCTTTTCGATATAAATATACCGTTCCTTTATAGTCCAGGGCTTCAAGTTCACGAGTGAGTCCCATATTGTCATCCACGATACCTATAACCTCCGGGTAGAGTTCTGCTAAAATCTGGGCCTTCCATTTATTTTTATTTACATTAAATTCCTCTAGTTTTATATCTTCCGGCCGGGTTATCAATTCGGCTTCCGGGAATCCATGCTTTTTAAGCCAATTGAGAGTCCCCTCAATAACCGTTGCCGGTCGAGCTGTTATATACGCCACGATCGGAATCAATCTATCTATTGCCCGAACTGCTTCGTCTGCTCCGTGAATAAGAGGGATGGCTTCGTTGAAGTCATTTGAATGAAGTGTCGCTTTCATGTGTTCCTGCGCTTTCTCTGTTTGCCATTCAGGAATATTCTCAATCCATTTGCCGCTTTTGAGCAGTTTTTCTTTTGTTAAATCTTTGGGCCCGCTGAACTTAACCATGTGATCATACCAATGGGCATTGGTTTCTGAAAGGGTATCGTCGATATCCAAAGCTAGTCCACGAAGGCCGTTCTTTTTTAGGTTTTCCTTTAGTTGTTGAATTTGGACTCCCACTATTTAGTTAAATTTAAATACTCTTGAATTCCTTTAAGCCAACCGCCTTTAAAATAACTCTCGGGCTTAAATGTGTCTGGTTCAACCCATAAAAATTCGGGATGGCGTTCGGAGGTTTTGACTTCTCCTGATTCCAGAGTTCCTTCGTAGCCGATGGCGAATATTCTAACTGGGGAGTTTGTAGACGCTTCAATTCTCTCATGACGCATAAAAACTACTGGCTTTCCAATTGTATATTTAATATCGTTGCCTAATTCTTCTGACATTTTTCGTCTGATTATATCTTCAAGTGGTGTCTCAAATTCGTCTGGCTTTATTCTGCCTCCGGGCAAATCCCAATCACCAAAATTGTCTTTCATAATCAAAAGTTTACTACCTTTCTTTAAGAAAACTTTTACCGCCACAAAATATGTGTCTTTCTGGTTTAGACCGTCTTTATCAAACAGGGATTCGAGCCCATTTAGAATAACCTCTGCTTCCATTTTTGTTATCTGGTTTTCGGACAGCGAGGTGGGGCCTGAAATATATATCATCACGCCAGGGGTTCCATCTATTTCTTTGGAAGTAACTTTAACCTGAATATTATTCCCTAATTCGTTTTTAAATTGTTTTTCAAAAGTGTCCATATAATTCCGTTTATAGGATTTTCCCACTTAAATTCGGACCGACTTCCACTTCAATCACCTGAGCGTTGCCAACTTTCATTTCTTTACATACTTAGACCTAGCCCTAAATTGGGGCTCCTCGGACACCTCGATACTTCCAACCTTGGCTGCGAACTGTTGAGGCGGTAAGGACGTGGATCTCTCACAATTATGTGAACTATTACGTTCCCGACCTTACCCAAAAAGTTCGCTTACCTTACTCAATTTAATTAAATTCAGTTAAACACTGCCAACCTCGGAGTCTATGTCCCTCCTATCTAATGGAGCGCCGTCATCTCATGAGCTGACCCAATCTCATAAATTATATTTCTTATAGGATACTGGTAAGTCTGAGTTATCGTAAGTACGTTCATTTGGTAATATTTGGTAACCATTTTCCGGACTTGGTTTATGCCCTGAATTTGGGTTTTTTTGTATGTCTTCAATCATTGCTTTAAATCTTAAGTGGAAGGCCTCATCTGTAATATCGTTAGTAGTTACTTCACTTTTAACCTTTTCAGAATAACCCTCCATATATTGGAGCCATAGTTTAACCTCGGCCGCATTACCGGTTAAGGCTTTACGATATAGACTACTAAGGACTTCAGGAGTCTTGCTCTTGCCCCAATTCTTTCTCACGCCTTCTACGGCCGGCCAGAAGCCCTGACGATCTTTCCATTGAGATAAGGTCCATTCGGATAACCCAAACTGCACCGCAAGCTCTTTTTGAGTTTTAGGTTCTCTTTCTTTGATCGGAAGTGCCATCCATTCAATATACTGCTGGTATTCTGTGGCGTGTCTGGGTGAAGCATCAGTTCCGGCAGTATCTGCCAGAGTAGCCTTAGGATTTAGGTTTTCTTGGGTTTCCATGTCCTAATTATACCATTCTAGTTGTTTTCAAACAAAAAACTCCCTAATCGGAAGTCCTTTGCGAGAATAGCGAGGTACTAGAAGTAAGACAAGATTATTGTGTTGGTCTTCGTTCGCTCCTGGGCCCTCCTAGATGCTCCATTCGTTGCTCGGCCCAGCTCTCGGTAGATCCAGTAGACCAGTTGTTGCTTTTTACGGCATAAGCCGACTATTGCACAACCCCCGTTCTCGAACATTAAATCGAAAAATACCGATTCTCACTATTCCAAATAAGTTATAGCAGATTTTACCCCACTCTGCCATCTAGTGAACACTGGAAAACTTTTATTATTATAATTTACCAATGTCTCATTAGTGAACCTATATTACTCCAATCTCTTTATAGCATCTAGTATCTTCCAAGAAGCTCTAATGGTAGAGTAAAAACTAAAGGAGGAAAATACAACTATGATCCACAGAATTATGCCACACTTCAAGTATCCGCTAAATCCTAGTAAAAGCATCGCTGAAATGATTGACACTGACATAAATATACCAGGCCACTTAATCATTCTAATAACGTCGTCTCTTTGGCTTACAAAAAAATTTAGCCTATCAACAACATCATTGAGAAAGTCCGTATCGTTTCTATATCCATGATCACTATATGTTTGAGCCCAGATATTCATAGCTTGCAGAATCCCTGCATTACCCCTAAAATCACCGTCCCTATAGTGTTCTTTAAAGTCGCGTAGTTCTTTAAGGATATCCTCAATCTCATCACTTGGCATTTCGTAATTTCTTATATTCTCCTTTCTCGAACGAATAATATTTAAAGCCATGGCCCTATATTCAGCTATGTTTTTATTCAAACCCTGCATTCTTAGAACAATAAAAACCGCTCCTAGTCCTAAAATGGCGGCCAGTGTTTGAGATATCGTGCTAAGAGTGTAGTACCAAGTGTTATCCATACTATTTAAATCACATTACTGTCATTAAATTCACGATATCTGCAGTGATTTGTTTGCTATGATGTTCTGATTTATAAAGTCGGGTTGGTATCCGATGACAGCCATCAGTCGGGTCTTTCTTGTACTATTTCACAATAGCGCTTTGGTTGACAATTTAATCTATTTTTGTTTTAAGAAGGTCAATAGTTAATTTAATCTGGAGTACAACCTGAATTAATACCTCTAAAATCTTCTACCCAATGATAACCCTGTCCACAGCTGTTATCTGGCGAACCGCTTAAAGACAGCCCGATCATGGCAATGATTACAAGCATAATGACAACAGTTATGATGATCCCTAACCAATGTTTAAATGTGTCAGCCATTTTGTTTGCCTCTGAATCTAAATTTCTAGTTCTAGTTAGCTCCTTCTCGTCCAGTATCAAATCGTCATAGAGCTTTTTATTCCATTGCCATCTGGGCATATTGGGAGGACGAATTTTTCTCATAATCTCAGTTTTGTTTCAGCCAATTCATATTTTAAACTTTATAGGGCTTTCCTCCAGTAACTAATGGTTTCTTCTCCAATTATTTGCTGATAATCATTATAGACTTTCTCTAGGGAAGTCATGAAGATTCTTGCGTATTCCTCAAGACCTAAAAGCATGAGGCATTTCAAGATGCGAGTTATTCTTAAAAAGTTATGATTGTGCTTCGTGAGCCAATTACGGGATTGCTCTGTAAATTTATTAGAACGAGCCATTACTAATATGTCTTTTTCTTTTCGGCATACAAAACCATAAAATTCCATAAGTTTATTAAATGACTCTAGTATCTTTGCTCTCAATAATGGATTGTTTCTAAATTCGTCAATCTCCTCTTTAGTAAGTAAGGGGGCTGAAGAGTTAGAAGCACTTTTATCTTGAAGAGGGAAAAGCCACTGGATATAATCATGCACGTTCTCAAGTCGCTCTGAATTCCAAGATAAAATATCGTCAATCATACGACCCCGGTTATCAGGGCCTAGGCCTAAGTAAAATGGAATTAGAGGTTTTTTTAAATCATCCATTTTCGTTATTTTAAATCCAACATATCACTTTCACCAAGTTGGCTATCCATCTGATCCATCCCTGCCATGATGGTATCGTAAAGCTCACGCTTGCCCTCATTATCGGCCTGGGTCGCGGCGGAACTCAAACTATCAAATGCTTCATCAATATATCCTGCCGCGAAAAACAATCTGCCACGCCGGATATTCATTTCAATTCTTGAAGTAGACTCTTGACTCTCATTTAACTCTCGTTCAGTAGCATGCACCCATAAACCCAGCATCGCTTTCGTGGTTGGGTCTTCTGGCCCATGAGAACGCAAAGCCTCAATCAGTTCTCGGTCATCAGCCACCTCTTGTTTCTTGGGGGATGGTAGTTCTTCGGACATATTCGCTATTGAGTAACCGCCATTATAGTTACTAGATTACTCTAAATATCACCCGGGGTCAAAGTAAAGGCATTACTATCCAGGCATTTGACATAGTTTAGTATCTAGAGTAACTTGCTTGTAACGGGCGTAACGCCCTTGATACATAATAAGCACACTTATCCATGGAAAATAAAAATGAAGAGATGCCCCGAGATCGTTTTAAACGTTTGGCTACCTTAAGAACCAACCTGGTTCTTCGTCGCTTGAAAGTGTTAGGTAATTGCGCCAACAGAGGTATTTATGAGTATGAGGAGTCAGAGATTGATAAGATTTTTTTCGTTATTGATAAGGCAGTAAAAGAAACGAAATCTAAGTTCCATTATCCAAAAAAGGATAGGGTTTTTAAACTCTAAATATATGAATAAAAAAGAGATACTTCTATCTCGTGCAGATAAGATACTGCTTTTTATGCACGAACTATCGGGTGGAACGAAGAAAAACTTTCGGTACGAAGATATCGTGGCAGGAATATTTAAGAAGTACCCAGAAGATTTTCACCTCCGGGGGTATAGGGAGTATCCAGATTCTGGCGACCTTATTCATAAGCCCCTTTATGACTTTAAGAAGAAAGGGATGATAAATGCGAGTAATAAGATTTTTTCTCTTACCGATCGTGGTATTGAGGCGGCTAAAAAATTTAAACAAGCTCTTGCTGGGACATCGGTTGTTTCGGAGGACAGGTTTTCAAGAGCTGTAGAAAACGAATTATCTCGTATAGAATCCCTAGAAGGATATAGGTTGTTTTTGGACGGAAAGCAAGACAAAATATCAGATTCTGATCTATACAACTATCTAGGGGCAACAGTTAGAACCGATAAAAACTCTTTTATAGGGCGAATGGAAACTGTTAAAGATGTTGTGAAGCAACTTAAAAAAAACCATTTGATTGACCCTATAAGAAAAAAGATACCAGAATATCATCAGTTTCTTTTCTCCCGCTACGAGAATATAATTGAATATTTTAAGAAATAATATGACTAAGAATAAATTTAACATTAAAGAGGTTTCCCATATTATAGACGAACGATTCTTGGATATAATCGGCAATACTTTTAAATTTGACCATGAAAAAGGCTTAGCCGAGTGGCTTAAAAATTCTATGGATGCCTATTTAAGAGAAGGGACATCCTTGCAAGATCGCCACATAGTTTTTAGGTTTACGGACCGAACTGTCCCAACATTTGAATGTATTGATTTCGTCGGGATGGAAGAAGTTGATATTGAAAAATCTTTTAAGCGTTGGGGCGATCCAGAAGCCGCAAAAAGGGGTTTGGTAAAAAGGGTGTATGGCGGGCATGGCAACGGCGGTAAGTTTTATATGAGACAGATGTTTAAGACGTCATACTTCATTACCTATAAAAAGGGCAGGTTAAGTGTGTTCGGTTTTAGTGATAAAAAGAAATACGGTTTCGCTGATGGTTATCAGAATAAGGCAATGGAACCTCTGGCCGCTATGAAATTTGCGGAGATTGAAGGCCTGCAAATACCAGAGAAGTTAAAGAATAAGGTTTTACAAAAGAAAATGGGGTTCACTGTTGTTAAGGGTTCTGGGCCATCGGGGGTTAAGAGTAAAATAAGAGCTGAAAAAATAGCTGATAAAATTAAACAACATCCGCAATCAAGACACATATTACTTGATGCTAATATTTCCTTAATCCATAACGACAAGATTCTGTATGGTCTTCTTCGCCCAGATCCAATCAAACCGTTTGGAGGCTTTGAAGAACCCCGCGTAGTAACTGTTCCTGAAACATTAAGCGTGGAGGTTGGTGGCGATAAAGTAGCCGTTCTGCTGGCAAATAAAAAATATGAGCCAGGAAGGTTGATCTTACAAACATCAGAGGAGGCATTTGCCCGGGGGAGCAGACTGGGAGATCTTAATAGAATTGATATGAAAGGAGAGATTGGAGTTATCGGGTCATATCAAATTGAAGAATTAGGTGTAAGGACATTCCCGCAAGCATCGTTCATTTATGGGGAATGTAGGGTTCCTATTTTGGAAGACCCCGATAATGACTGTGTTCAAAATGATCGTGCTAAGCTCGTTGATAATAATACGACCCGAGCGCTTTTGAGGTGGATTGCTGAAGAGATTGATAAGTTAGCTTCGGAGATTGCTTCCAAAGAACAGGAGAAAAGAGAAGAATCAAATAAGAAAATTACTTCAAAATATAATGAGATTCTGAATGAATGGAAGAATAAGCACATGCGTAAAATATTCTCCGAGATATTCGGAGATGCCGGTGCTGGGGGCAATGGTAAAGATGATCCGCGTCCAAAACCTATGAATTTGGAAGTTCCTCCGAACGGATTTGATTTTCGTGTTTCTGAAGCCCAAATCCCTTTGAATGAACCGTATCCGCTCACATTAAAAACTCTTACACCCTCCTTGATTCCCCTTGGTAGCGTAATATTCTTTAGCGTAAACAATAAACTGGTTGAGCTAGATTTAGAGAAGATTACGGTTAAGTCAGAATTCATAAAGCGAACCGAGGACGGAGAGGGCGTAGCGATCATCAATGTAAACGCTACTGGTCAAAGGCTCGGTGAGGTTGCGGAAATCGTAGCCAAAGCTGGCAAACACGAGGCACGAGTTAGGGTAACCGTTGTGGAGAATTTAGGTAGTCATGGAGGCAAAAAACCAAAGCATCCTCAAGTGCTTCTCTCTGGGCATGACCCTGATCCTTTGGGTATGACGGCTGGCGGGTCGGTAATACTCGGTGAGCGCGACCCTGTGGTCTACCAAAGACCTGTAGACGTGCGAGAGGGCATATATTGGATAAATACCTCAAGTCCGCTTGCTGGGGGCATTTATGAGAGTTTCGGACCCGATTCCTTGCAATGGAGAGAGTTTCTCTTCCAGCGCTACATAGATATATTCGTAAAAGAACTGATTTATGAGCTGCACCGGAAAGACCCAGAAAACTTTACTCCTGAGCGCGTGGATAATGAAATTGGAGAGCTAGTTAAAAAAATTCACACGACCGCCAAAAGTGATCTCCGGCAGTTTCTCTTTAACGAGAAGTACATACCCGATGAAGAAACTCACTCTTAAAAGTAATGTTGGAAACTGAAAAAATAGGATTGGATCTGGAGAAGAATACAGCAGAGGATATAATTGCTTTTACCGCCAGATTTTACGGGGTTCACTTGGTAGATATGTTTAGACGTGTTCGGAAGAAGGAATTCGTTCTCCCGAGGCAAGTAGCCATGTATCTCTTAAGAGAGCATCTTAAATTATCTTTCCCAGCCATTGGTGGCTTTTTTGGGTCTAGGGATCACTCCACAATCATCCATGCATACAGAAAAATAGAGAAAAATATTAAAACTTCCGAGCCGTTTAAATCCGAAGTATTAAAACTTGAATCTGAAATAAAAGAAGGGAACATATCCTTAGATGCTATTCCTCAAAAGTCGCGAGAAGTCAGAATAAGAGAAGCACAATCTTCGGGATTCCTTACAATAATGGGGGGAATGAACTCCTTGGCTATACCAGGTGAAACACTAAAAAGAAATTATAAAATACTGACTAGCTATAGATCTGGATTGAGTTTAGAAGAGGTTGCTTTAGAGTTCGGAGTTACTCGTGAAAGAATTCGTCAGATTGTTAAAAAAGAGATTGTTCGTGAAGCACAAAGAACTGGTTCTGAAGGTATGGTTATTGATATTTCTGAACTTTTTAGAGAGGAGAAACATATTCATCACGAGGCGCTTATAAGCAGAAGGTATCCAGAGAGGTCAGTCGTTAAAGATAAAAAAGAAAAACGGTGGAGTCGTTATTATTCTCAATGTCGTGGATGTGGAACCGTAGCTATCAAACATAAGCGGAAAGGGTACTGCCAAGATTGCCTAGGCGATATTAGTGGCAAGCTACGAGAAGATATTATGAGAAACAAAGACCAGAAGTGTGAAACTTGTAGCATAGACCGCAATGTGGCTATAAATAAATTTGGTAGAGATCTCTATATCACTCGGGACAAAACGACTGGGATTAGAAAAATTCTTTGCCGGGGATGTTTCCTTCGGTTTACAGGGAAGAAACTTTCGGTAAGCCGATTAACAATCCTTGGGAGGAACTAGAAACCTTTTTAGGATTTTCTAGTAAGACATCTTTCAGGCGGTGAGCTATCTCTCTCAAAACCGGTACTGAAACAGAATTGCCAAATTGAAGATAGGCTTGCGTAGTAGAAACAGGAATCTTGAATCCTTCATGAAATCCCTGCAACCGCGCACATTCTCTGGGAGTTACACGACGGATACCCCAGCGGTTCTTTTTGCATGGCTTATCTTTGATTAGGTTACGTTCTCTTCCCATATTGCCGCTTACCAGTGTGTTTGAAATGCCGGTTCGCTCAAGAACTGAACACCCGAAACCGCTTCCTTTATCGGCGTGTCTTCTCTTGTGATTAAGTAGTCCCTTGTAGTATTTTTCGGATAGATAATGTTGTTCTGGAACCTTTTCTTCAAGAATATCTCCGAGAGTCTTGTTTTTTATTCGGTTACCTCTTTGGGGGAAAATAAATTCACCTTCAAAATCTCTTATACCGACAATGTATGCTCGTTCGCGGTGCTGGGGAACTCCAAAGTTCTTAGAGTCCAATATTTGTTCAAAAACTCTGTATCCGTTACCAGCATTTTCAAGTTTTGCTTTTATGTATTTATAAGTTTCACCCTTATTGTGCTTTAATAAGTTTTTAACATTTTCTAAGACAAATGCTTTGGGATTCCTACCGTCTACTATGCGTATAATTTCATGGAAGAGTTGCCCCCGAGGATCAGATAGACCATCTCTTTTGCCAATCATTGAAAAGGGTTGGCACGGAAATCCAGCAAGTAATACATTAAAGTCTGGAATGTCTTCGGTCTTCACTTCCCGGATATCCTTCTCATCAATCTCCCCAAAGTTTTCTTTGTAGGTAATACAGGAATAGTGGTTGATATCATTTGAATAAACTATTTGATATCCTGCGTCCTCAAATCCTAAGCGAAAACCTCCGATACCGGCAAAAAGATCTATCGCTCTTAATTCTTTTTGACTACCCTTGTTTAACTTCATGGTTACAATAAATCTATTATAGACTAATTATAAGAACAATCATATATGAGTTATCCGGAGGTCAGAAGTAACCCTCAAAAATTGAGTTACTTACTTATCTAGTTACTTTTTCAAAGACCTCTTTCTCTTCTTTGAATTTCCAGTTCATGTCCATATTTATTTCTAGTTTTTTAACTGGCAATAAATCTTTTTTACTGAAGAAGTTGGCGAAATATTTATAATGTTCGACCAATCTTTCGATTTCTTGATCAGAAAATGGTCTTTTTTCTCTCCCGTCAATTCTTAAAAAATGTCGTGTTCTAAAACCAACATCAGAATCACAAATAAGAACCCCTCTATTTGTTTTGAGTTTTCGCAATAAATTACCGTATTCCGAAGCGTGTAATGATATGAGGATACTCATTTTTATATTTATCGCCATATAAACAAAAAACTCCTACCGAACGGAAAGAGTAATTGCTTATAAGACAGTATTATTTCTCCCTTTACGGGCTGGAATTAGCACCTTGTCATTTATCCACCTGATAGGTTGCTGATGGGTCATTGAGCCAGTGCTCTCACCATACTCTTAATAACTTATTTAATTGTATCTACACTATAACATATTGGTTAAAAAATACAATTTCCCCAGCCTTTATTTACTTGGTATCTTTACTACAGAGTTCCGATTTTCCTCCTCTCGGTGTTTTAGCACCGCTTCAAACAGAATATCATATGCCCGGTCTACCGCTAGTTGAGCTTCTTCTTTGGACAAATTATTAGCCTGCTTGTAAGTAACCTTCATTTTATTTTCCGGTTGTTTCTTCTTCATGGTTTTGTCTATCAATATGTGGTTGATGAATATAATTATATTTTTCTCCAAACCACTTTTCGTAATAATAACCAAGTATTCTTATTTCTGAATAGAATATGTGATTAGAAAAAGAAGTAAAATAAAAAACCGATACATCGCGAGGGTCAGTTATGCCACGGACATACTCCTTAAAATCATTTTTTATTTTATCTGCGTTTAAGTTATATTTCTTAGTAATTCTATACATCTCCTCTAGCGAATATGCATCATTATTAGAAAGCTTATCAATAAACTTACGGAAAGTATCCTTATCAGAATTTTTATGATATGAAAGGTCTAGAAATACCACATTCATAAACCAAGGGACAATATCTCCTGTTTCATATTTACTATTAAAATAAACTTTGCAAAACGAATTTAGTAAACCAGTTTCGGCCATGCCCTTTATAAAATCACTCTTGATCTCTTTGCAGAACGCGTCATTCTCAAGAAAAAATAATATACATTGTCCAACCAGAGCTTTATTATCAGCATCTACTTGTTGTAATTCGGGCAGTTGATTAAACATTAAAAAATAAATTTATAAAGCGGTTGTTGTAAGCATCTACCCCTAGCAGAAGCACTATTGGTAGAAGGATAATGCGTTTTACAGTATTCCAAACGATAATTTTTTAGATACGCACTAAAGATAAGAAAAGCCACGACACAAGCTCCTATCAAAATTCTATTTCTGACTAAAAAATTGTATATCTTTTGTTTTGAAAATATTTGGTTCATAAAAATAAAAAACCCACCACCAGGTAGAGCCTTGCGGCTCATATACGAGTTTCCCCGTATAGCGCGATCAGCGACCCTGATGATGGGGTCTTTATGCTGATCGCGTCTTTATGACATGCCCGTGGAAATCCCACGAGTTTAGCCAATTAAATTGTTAGGATAATTCTACTCTTTTCTTGTGATTTTGTAAAAACTGACTAATATCGGAAACTTATCAACAGTTGTCTTCGTTCCATCTTTTGCTACCATACAGTCAGATAAGTTCTTAATAATTCTGAAACAGAGTTGAGTCAGATACTCAACTCCTGCTCTTAAGAGGTTAACCTTTATTGTCTTCTCTGCTTTTGCTGAAGAAGAAATGACTTGGTACATGTAAATTAGAAAAGGGTTAGTGTATATACTAACGCTTTCTTGAAATGACGATTCCTCTATAAAAAATCTGTCCACAGCGCTCATCATCAAAGATGTTCGCGAAGAAGAGCAAGCTGAACTCGTGCCTAACCACGCAAAGTAAAACTGGTTGTAAAATGCCTGTTCAGTGAATTTGAAACGTAGGAGTAATCCTATCTTTTGATTTCGCTGAAGAGGTATTTTAGTTTCTCTCAGCGACAAACTGCTTGTCGCCATATCCACTTAATACTGGACAGGTGTTGTCTGGCGACAAGCCACCTGTTTGGTATTAAGTGGATTTATTTTATGGAAAACAAGCAAGCATACATAGAAAAATACAAGCAACTACACCTGTCTAAGACTGGCTTACTTATCACGGATCAGGAAGCCTTAGACCATTTCACGAAATTAGTAACCCTTGTAAGTGCAGTATACCGGCCGATTGAATTAAGTGTATTTGAAAATCAACAATGCCCGCTATGCCTAGATCCTATCAAATTTGAAGATTTTGAAGATCCGGAAAGTATAAATGAATTTCTAATATCTGGCATGGATCAAAAGTGTCAAAATAAAAACTTTAAATAACATGATTAATACTCAACAAATAAAATCGGCACTACCCATAGCCAAACTTATTGAGCACTATGGTGGTATCAAAACTGCGGCGAACCAATGCTGGTGTATTTTTCATGAGAAAAATGGCAAAGCTGGCCATAAAACACCTTCCTTGGTTGTGCATCCGGATAGCCAAACCATCACTTGTAAATCGCAAGGCTGCTTTGAAGGCGCGAATATATTTGCGGTCATTGCCAAGATGGAGGGATTGGACATTAAATCTGAATATCCAAAAATAATTGAGAGGGCTGCTTCAATCGCCGGTATACAAATTCAGCAACCTATCAGGAAACCCATAATGACAGGATCGCTCCAGACATCTCACATTGAGTTTCTAAGGAATCGTGGCCTTGAAGATGAGACTATAGCTAAGATGCGCCTCGGTGGTTTTTACGATCATATCCAATTCAAATACTTTGATAATGGTGAGGTCGTCGGTTATAAAGCAAAGACGATAATCCCCAAAGACAAGCAAGACGAGCATCGTATGGATAACCTCAAATGGAAACCATACTACATCAAAGGCAAAAAACCAGATTACTGGTTCACTGATGGGCTACAAAATAAAAAAATCATATACCTCGTGGCTGGCGAATATGACTTAGCGATTTTGCAACAGGAAGTAAATAAGAAAAATATCAGTAACGAAATCGGCGTTATCACGCTTATAACTGGCGAGAGTAGCCCAATAAGCAAATCCGGACTTGAATACTTACGACAACTAGATAATACCGAATACCGCATAATTTACGACTATGACGATACCGGCTTAAATAATATGCCATTAAGAGGTCAGGAGCTTCTTAAGACCGGTAAACGAGTAATGAGCTTCTCATGGAAGCCGGAAATGAACCCAAGCAATAAACAGGGCTATGACATAAATGACCACTTTCTTGAAAGTAAGAAGGTTGACATATTCCTAGACGAAACCAATTTTATTGAAATCGGTAACGAGGCGGAGTCCCAACAAAATGATGCCGAAAAGATTGAACTAACTAACGATCCTGTAACAATAGACCAAATCTATGAAGCCATCTCTAAAATAGGCGTAGTATCGCACGAGCTTATCGAAATCTGTATCGCGACTTGCATATCAATAGGACTAAAACTTGAATTGCCAATCTGGCTGATGATAATCGGTAATCCCTCTTCTTTTAAGACCGAATTAATAAAGCTCTTCCGAGGAATCGCAGAAGTCTTATACCTAAGCTCAATGAGCGAGAATGCCTTTGCCTCTGGCTTTATACCTAAGGACGGCTCACAGCCAAAAGACCTATTATCCATACTGAACAATAAAATTCTCCTAATCCGGGACTTAACGACCATGTTTTCATTGAATGAGGAGACCGTAAAGAAAATATTGGGTGACTTAACCAGTATTTTTGATGGGGAGTTTGAAAAGTTTACTGCAACGAGAGGGTTGATGAAATACCGCGCCACATTCCCTATTATCGGATGCATCACCCCGGCTATTCTCGCAAAGCACCGTAACTACATGGAGCAGTTAGGATCAAGGTTTCTATTCTACCGCATCCCCCATCTCACAGACGACAATAGAGCAACGGGCTACGGCATAGCATGGAATGGCGAGAAGCGGTCAGAAAACATAAAAGTGGCTACAACTTTAGTTTCCTCATTCTGCGTGCAATTAATCAATAAGGCCCGTGAGCTAGCAGAACTCCCTAGGATTGATAACGAAACTCGTGAGCTACTAAATAATGCCGCAGAGTTTGTGTCTAGGGCCAGGGGTAAGGCAATCACTCGGCCCGTAGAATTCACTAATGATCAAAATAAAAAAATAACTTACTACGAAATCACAGACAGACAGGTAGAAGAGCCGTGGCGTGCGCTCATAGAATTACGCAGTATAGCGACTGTGCTGGCGTTCATAAGGAACAAGGACGTAGTTACCCCGGACGAATTTCAGACGTTACGACTACTTATCCAATCTAGTGCTTCAATTAATAGAACGGAGGTAATGGTGGCCCTTATTGGTGAAGAAGGATTAACTGCTGATCAAACTTCAAAAAAAGTTGATAAAAGCTCAAAGCAGACACGCAGGGATTTAACGGAATTGGTAGCATTGGGCCTAGTGGTCAAAAAAAAGGAGCTAGGGGCGACATTCCCTACTACTGCACCTTGGCTGTTTAGTATAGAGCCAGAGTATAGTGCGCTATTAGCCGGTATATCTATCGCGCCAATACAAGAAGATGCTATTCCGCCTAATATGCTAGACGAAATGTTGGATGGTAGGGACACAGACTACGGAGGAGGTGACGGTGAATGACAAAATGTAAAAAATTTGACCATATCATCCATATAGATGACTTCGGTAACCGGCGTTGCGCAAGATGTGGATGCTTCTTCGATAGAACAGCTCTAATAAAATCTATGAAATATCGTTTTGGGAAAAGATATAGGGAGGAATTACTAAATTTAAGAGAATGGAAAACAAGAATGAACAAAAAAATAAAAGATAGAGAAAAGCCCGAATTCTTTATAATAGTTCGTTATAAAGGCATACCTGATTAAAATGTCTTGATCTTTTTACCAAGCATAGTATTGTGATACCCTTGAAATGAGCGAAGACACATATTTCAAGATTGCAAATTTTACATCGTTCTTGAAAAGTAATAATATGGTCTTGAACACAGATTTCCCTTATTGCATAAAATGGGGTGGTCATACAGTGCCGTAAGGTTCTGTGTTCAATGGCCGCCCCTTTTTATATGGAAAGAACACAAACACTCGCCTATTACGGCTACTGCCGAAAATCTACTGACGACTCATCTGAAAAACAGGTGTTATCTTTAGATGTTCAAAAAAAAGAGCTTGATGTTATTAGAGAGAAGAATGATTTAAAGGTAATTAAATTCTTTACTGAAGCTAAGACTGCAAAAGAACCTGGCCGAGAAGAGTTTAATCAAATGCTCAATTCCATCGAGCAAGGAAAGGCTAACGCTATTTTGTGCTGGAAATTAGACCGATTGACCCGAAACCCTGTAGATGGAGGTAGAATACAATGGCTGCTTCAAAAGGGAGTAATTAAAGAGATTAGAACTTACGAAAGAACATATCGGTCAGAAGATCACACATTAATAACAAGTGTTGAAATGGGTATGGCCAATCAATACTCAAGAGATTTGAGAACTATGGCTTTTAGAACTATCCGAGCCAAACTTGCTTCTGGTTGGCGACCTGGTCCAGCCCCCGTTGGCTACATCAACATTAACGCCGGTACCCATCGAGAACTTGCCCCTGATCCCGAAAGATTTGATTTAGTAAAACAAATGTGGGAACTATTCCTAACCGGCAATTATCCAGTTTCCAAAATATGCAGTATCGCAAAAAATAAGTGGGGTTTTAGAACACGAACCACTCGCAAAGGCGGTGGTAAGCCAATCGGCATGAGTCATCTCTATAAAATGTTCAATGATCCATTTTATTATGGTCATTTTCTATATAATGATCCAGATACAAGAACGAAGGAACTCTATAAAGGCAATCACAAGGCCATAATCAGTAAAGCAGAGTATGACCGGGTACAAGTGCTTCTAGGCAGAAATGGTAAACCCACCCCAAAAACTCGTGAGTTCCCTTTCACTGGTCGAATGAAATGTGGCGAATGTGGTGGTTCAATAACAGCAGATACAAAAGATCAAGTGATCTGTACTATTTGTAAGTACAAGTTTTCTTCCAATAACAGAACGGCTTGCCCGGAATGCGACACGGAAATATCGGAAATGAAAAATCCTACGATATTGCAGTACACCTACTATCATTGCACCAAGCGGAAGCATCCGGATTGTAGCCAAGGATCAATTCGTGTAGAAAAACTGGAGGAGCAGTTCAGCCAAAGACTAACCGCCCTCGACATTGATCCCGACTATTTGAACTTGGCGCTTGATTACCTACAAAAGAAACAGGAAACAGAGGTGCAAAATGAAAAGTCTATCCGACAGTCACTTGATAAGAAGTATGACGACATCCAAACACGCATTGCGAATTTAAACCAAGAGTACACCTCTTCGCAAAATGTACATCATGAGCTATATAGCCCAGATGAGTTTAAGCAACTGAAAGGTGGCCTATTCGCTCAACTCGCCCAAGTAGACCAAGAACGCAAAGATGTTAAGAAGAATTTAGATAAAGTCCTAGAACTTTCCGTGAGAACATTTAATTTCTGTGCCTATGCCTTTCAGTCTTTCAAAACTGACGACATCCAACGCAAGAAAGAAATATTCTCTAGTATTGGTTCGAACCTAATTTTAAAGGACGGAATACTTAGTATTGGAGCCCTTGAACCATTTTTGTTGATAGAAAAAGACTTAACTCGCCTACGGAAGCGATATGAACGGTTAGAACCTACAAATAATGGCTTCATTAAACGGAAAGAAGCAGCTTTCACTGCTTCCATTCCACAGTGGCTGCCGGCCAGGGACTCGAACCCCAATACCATCCTCCAGAGGGATGTGTCCTACCATTAGACGAGCCGGCAATGAAATATCCGCTCGTTTCGGGCGGATATTTCATCCCGAGCGAAGCGAGGGATACACTAGCTACATTCTACATCATAAATCGCCGTTTTTCAACGGCGATTTATGATCACTACTGACCAATGGCCCTGCCTGCCGGCAGGCAGGTAAGTCCTAATGGCTATTTTATACTTTCAAAAATTTACGTATCGCAATAGAACTCGAAACAATACCGAGGAGAATCCCGACGATGAGAATAATCAGGATAAATTGAACAATATTGGATAAGAAGTAGCCTATCAGGCTGATGCCCGGCAGCAGCGCTGCCGCCTTTGACGAAACCAGCCACAGCGCCGGATAAAAAATTATCGTCGTGATTACGGCCGCGAACGCGCCGTAGAGTCCCCCCTCCACCAAGTATGGCGCCCGGACATGCCAGGCGGAACCGCCCACTAAACGCATGATCTCTATTTCCTGTTTCTGGCTGAATATCGTCAGGCGAATCGTGTTGAAAGTAACCATAACCGCGATGACCGCTAGAATCAAGGTCGCCGCCAAGCCCCAGTTCCGAACTCCGCCGGAAATGCTCTGGACTCTTTTGATGACGGCTTCGTTCTCATAGAAGTTTATCTTGTCCACGACTGGCCGGAATTTGTTGCCCTCAAGGAAATTGACAATCGAGGCATACTGCGACGGATCTTTAGCTTTGATGTTGAGGGAGGCCTGGAGCGGATTATCAGCCAATTCTTCAAGAGACTGCTGGATTAGAGCGTCACCGGCGTGCCGAGCTTTAAAATCGACCAGAGCCTGTTCTTTGGAGATATATGTGATTTGCTGAACAGCGGGCTGTTCTTCCAAATCCCTTTTCACAAACATGATCTGCTCTTCGGACGCGTCGCCTTTGAAATATACGCTGACATCAACTTTTTCTTCGAGGCCGGAAATGATCTGGTCGGAAACATAATTCACGACCATCAGGCCGGCAAATAAAAGCAGAACCAGGGTCATGACTCCGGTCGTACCAAAGCTGACGTAGCTGTTGCGCTTAAAATTCACCCAGCCCGCCTTCCAAATCCGTTTAAAAGCTTTCTTCATTTTACGGGGCATAATGCGATTGACTTGTCCATTTGCGAGGCAAAAGATGAGTATTAGTCGAGGCGTACTAGAGGTACGACGAGACTAGCGGAATCTTTTAACGAAGCAAGCGGACAAGAGCCCGCTTAAGTGGCCGAAGGCCACAGCGGTGCGGTCATCGCATTAGATAATGTACTTCCCTTGTTCAATTTGATCGCGTACTATTTTGCCCTTTTCCATACTGATAACACGCCGCCCGATCGCATTCACGACTTCGCGGTTATGCGTTGCCAAAATCACAGTCGTGCCGAACTCGTTAATCTTCATTAGCAATTTTACCACGTCATAACCATTTACCATATCAAGGTTGCCCGTCGGCTCGTCAGCTAAAAGAATCCGCGGTCGGTGAATCAAAGCCCGGGCGATAGCTAAGCGCTGTTTCTCGCCGCCGGACAGCTGGTGCGGGAAATTATTACTCTTGTCGACAAGGCTGACGATATTTAAAACTTTGGGTACGTCTTCGGCGATTTCTTCCGATTCAGCACCCGACACCTCAAGAGCGAAAGCGACGTTTTCAAAGGCATTTTTTCGGGAAAGGAGTTTAAAATCTTGAAAGATGGTGCCGATTTTGCGGCGCAAAAGCGGCACTTGAGCCGCCGTAAGTTCGCTGATATCAACCCCATCAATGTATACCGTGCCCTGGCTTGGCTTGATCTCGCGGGTCATCAGACGCAAAAGCGTGGACTTCCCCGCGCCGGACGGTCCGACCAGAGAAACAAACTCGCCGTCTTTAATTTGAAGATCAATATTATCGAGAGCCAAAAAATCATCGTATACTGTGGAGATGTTTTCTAGTCGAATCACTTTAGCTTACTAGCTTATCAGCTTACTGGCTTATTAGGTCTAACCTAAAAAACCAATCAGCTAAGAAGTCAATTACTGGCCTGTAAAAATTTGTCGAGGTCGCCGTCCAGAACTTTGTCGGGCTGGCTCGACTTAACTCCGGTCCGGTGATCTTTAACCATTTGATAAGGATGCAAGACGTATGATCTGATCTGGCTGCCCCATTCGATCGCGACCTGCGGTTTTAACTGCGAGAGTTCCCGGGCCTTTTCCTGCTCCATCTTTTGGGCGAGACGCGAGACCAGGACCTGCATGGCTTTTTCTTTATTCTGGGCTTGGGATCTTTCGGATTGGACCGCCGCGGAAATGCCCGTGGGGAGGTGGGTGATTCTGACCGCGGTCTCAAGCTTGTTTACATTCTGTCCGCCCGGACCCGAGGAGCGATAAGTATCAATCCGCAAATCGCCGGCGTCAACTTTAAAGTCCTGGGATATGATCTCGGGCAGAATCTCCACCAGCGCGAAAGACGTGTGGCGCAAGTTTCTGGCCGAGTAGGGCGAAATCCGAACCAAACGATGCACCCCCGACTCGCCTTTCAGGGTCTCATAGGCTCTCGCCCCGCTAATCTCGCAAGCCGCGTTCTTGGTGCCGGACTGCTCGCCGAGAGACTGGCTTAAAACGACAAAATTCCAACCTCGCTTGGAAGTGAACTTCTGGTACATTCTTAACAGCATTGATGCCCAATCTTGGGCATCTACACCGCCGGCCCCTGAATAAATATATAAAAGAGCCTTGTTTTCATCTCTTTGAGACACCTTCTGATATTATCTTTTTTAGACTTGAATTTCAACCGTCATCAGCGGCCGGGATTGATTTTACTGCATTCGACAATGAGTTGATGATAGTGACTGCCTTCGGCAAATACGTCAATTTCGGGATTTATCTCTATTTTTTTAGAAAAATGAACATCGAGCCCGCAGCTCCTTAACCAATTCAACGCCTCGTTATCGCTTGACCAGTTGATGTATTCCGATTTGGCCGTCGTCCACTCTACCGGCAATGAAAAAATAAACTTTGCGGCGGCCGGCGATTTTTTGACTAAACTCGTCAGATATTTAGATGGATTCTGGCTATGCTCGATCGAATCCAGAAAAAGATAGGTGTCAAAATCGCCAACATAACCGTCCTTGTCCATGTCATACTTCTTAAAAGTAATCTTGCGCCGCCAGTTCGAATTCCAATAGCTAAGCAGGATCTCACTGAAAGCAAACGCCGATTGGTAGGGTTCGCAGAGAGTCAATTTAAAGTTATCGTATTTAAGAACCAGATTTTTGATGTATCTCTGCGGCGCGCCGAAGCCGACGTCAACTATCGTGCCGGAAGGATAATCATCAAGAATATTAGTGATAATATCCTGCCTAGCCTCATGCCAGCTCCCAGGCAAAAGATAGTGCAGATACATCGCGAATCTTATGGGTACAAAATCATAAATTTCATTGCCGTATGAATCTGGGCTCAAATCCCAATCCAGATAAGCTTGAATCAAATCTTCCTCCGTCAGAGCGAAGCGGTGAAGCAGATATTTAATTTCATTTTCATTAGCCGGATTCGAAATCACTCCTTTGGCGAGGCTGATGAGCTTATTTCTTTTTTCTGCGGCATCCATTTGAGCCGACCCCGGGACTTGAACCCGGAGCCTACGGTTTACGATACCGTTGCTCTACCATTGAGCTAGGTCGGCAAAATATTAAATTAGTATACCAAAAAATGCGTTTTTTACAACGCATTTTTTGACTTGGAGCAGGTGGCGGGAGTTGAACCCGCGTTTCTTGCTTGGGAAGCAAGTACACTACCGCTGTGTTACACCTGCAATTTTAAATAATTCTCTAATTTTTTATTAATATAACCCCTACCAAAACCTGTCTTTAATTGTAACTCCCTTCTTGCGTCTGTTTTATTTAAACACATTTCAAAATCGAAGCCTTTCCAGAATCTTTTGCCAAAAAGTCTGTTGGAGTTCGTGAGAATTCGAGGCCGCCTTAATAGAGTTATCTTTATACACAAATGCAACCTGCTCATCGGGAAGTTTAAAATTTAACTTCAAGCGAGCCTGGCGTTCAAGATAGGCATTACTCTGAAAATATGCCGACGAACTTGCTAAAAACCGGTTGTCCCGTTCCAAGTCTTCGGCTTTTGCCGCCAAATCTTCGACTTGCGAAGAAATTTGACCGGCCCGATCTTGAATCTGCAGGGCTCTGTAGCCCAGCCAGATCAAAACCGCCGCCAGGACTACAGTCACGCTTTTTCGAGTTAAAATTTGCATGGCGATACGGCCGATTTTATGTTAGTATAGATTATCTTTATGTGGATGCAAAAGAAAACTTTGAGGCTTTTTTGGACCACGGTCGCCATTCTTATCATCTTCGGCATGGTCGGCCTTCTCTTTGTCCCCTTATTTTAATAACGCTTCAATCCTTCGACTCCGCTCAGGACTTTCGCTAGCGCTTCAGCATCTTTAGGAATACTTCTTGGGGCAGATTGACGCGGCCAGTCTCTTTCATGCGGGCTTTGCCCTTTTTTTGTTTCTCGAGGAGTTTCATACGCCGAGTGATGTCCCCGCCGTATAGATACCCTGTTACGTCTTTGCGCCGGGCATGGATGGTCTCGCGGGCGATTATTTTACCGCCTATCGCCGCTTGGATTGAAACTTCAAACAACTGCTGGGGGATGATTTTTTTTAATTTCTCGGCTGTGGCCCGGCCTTCAAGATATGCTTTCTCTTTAGGCACGATCCGCGAAAACGGTTCAACCAATTCATCCGCGACAAGAATGTCCACTCTGACCAGATCGCTTTTGGCCGTGCCCTTGGGTTCATAGTTCATTGAAGCGTAGCCGGAGGAAACGCTTTTTAGTTTGTCGTAAAAGTCAGTCACGATTTCCGAAAGCGGCATATCGTATTTTAAAAGCACGGTTTCTTTGCCGATATATTCAGTAGCTTGATAAGTGTTCCGGTAAGTCGAGACCAGCTCCATGACGCTGCCCAGGTAGGAGATGGGCAAGAGTAGTTCCACGGCCACAATTGGTTCGGCCACCGATTCGATATACGAAGGGTCGGGCAATTTTGAAGCTGATCGGATCGTAATTTTATCGCCGTTTTTTAAAATCACCTCGTGTTCGACCGACGGCGTCGAGATAATCAGATTGAGCTTAAACTCGCGGCGCAGACGCTCAGATATAATTTCGACGTGAAGCATGCCCAGAAAGCCGACTCTAAAACCCCGGCCCAGCCCGGCCGACGCCTCCGGCTCATAAGACAGAGCCGCGTCGGTCAATTTTAGTTTAGACAGCGCGTCTTTAAGCAAGTCATACTCCTCACCTTTTTCCGGAAAAAAACTGGCGAATACCATCGGCCGCGGCTCTTTGTAGCCCGGAAGGGGCTTAAAGCCGGAGTCCTCTTGTTTTAAACTTTGGTCTTTAAGTATTTTAGTTTCAGTAATGGTATCTCCGACTCTGATTAATCCCGGATCTTTTAAACCGGTCGCGACGTAACCTATCTCGCCTGAGCCCAGTTCTTCAGATTCAACCAAATTAGGCGCGAAATAGCCGAGTTCCAGAACTTCGGCTTTGGCCCTGGACACATAAGTCGTGATCGGCAAGCCCTTTTTAAAAGAGCCTGAAAAAACCCGGACAAACGCGACAACGCCTTTATAGGCATCGAAGGTGGAATCGAAAATAAGAGCCTTAAGCTGGGGGGCAGGTTTTAGGTTATAGGAAATAGGTGGTGGAACCACCTCAATTATTCTACGCAAGACTTTCTCTACTCCTTGCCCGGTCTTGGCGGATATTTCCAAAATTTCTTCCGGTTCGACTCCGAGCAAATATGAAAGCTCTTCTTTGACCTGGGCAGTCCGGGCGTTGGGCAAATCAATTTTATTTATGACTGGAATGATTTTTAAGTTCTGCGCTTGGGCCAAGTGGAAATTGGCCAGGGTCTGGGCCTGAATTCCTTTGGACGCATCCACAAGCAAAATCGCTCCCTCGACGGCCGCCAAGGAACGTGAAACTTCGTAAGAAAAATCCACATGTCCGGGAGTGTCAATTAAATTCAGCTGATAGTTTACGGCTGACAGCTTATAGCTCATCCGGACGGGCTGGAGTTTGATGGTGATCCCCCGTTCGCGTTCCAAATCCATTGTATCCAGATACTGTTCATGCATCTTTCTCTTTTCAACTGTACCTGTTATCTCCAAAAATCGATCCGCGAGAGTGGATTTTCCGTGATCGATGTGGGCGATAATGCAAAAATTTCGGATATTTATCCCATTAGAAATCCGACTCGCCTCCGGCGAGTCGGACGTGCTTGCACTGAGCGAGCGAAGCGAGTCGAAGTGAGTCTTTAATTTGTGGTCTCGGGTAAAACTCATGAGGCTTGTTCTTCCAGCAGGGGCATGATGTTGTCACGCCTGGTCGAGCATTGTTTACAAAAGCCCAGATGTTGCTCCAGCATTTTAGATTCTTCCTCGTTGAAAGTTTTCGGGAACTTAACCCAGCGCTCAATAACCTTGTCTTTCGGGTGAAGGCTTTCCCGCTCCAAGAGCCGCCCGAATTCTCTCACTTCGGGAGTTGGTTTCTCTATTCGCCTTTTGATGGCCCTGATTTTAGGGTTGGTCTCGAAAGCCATTATCTTTCGATAATATCGAAAAATGGCTCTAATATCAAATAAATCTGTATCTGATCCAGAAGAGAATAAGCCTTAAAAGAGTTTACTTGAAATTTATTTTAATGGCCAAGTCACCCTCCAGAGAGCCACTGTAACTGTAATTTCCGTTATCGCCGCGGGTCAAAAGCGGCGCTGACGCTGACGGGATGAAATCATTTGATTTTTCAATTGAGAAATCAAATGATTTCACTTTCAGGGCCGGCTGTTTTTGGACATAGAGCCGATAAGTCTTGCCCGACTCTGCCGACCCTCGTTCGGGCGAAGACGAGTTTCCTGTCACATCAGGAACTTTATACCTGATTGTGACAGTTTTGGACTTGCCTGGATCGATTATCAGCCAAAAACCGAATTCCTTTTTGCCCGATTCAGAATATGTCGTGACTCCAGTCTCCTTGTTAGTCACACCGCCGGTTTCAAACTTCGTCAACATTTCATCCCTAATAAAGCTCGAGTCTTTTGTATAATTAATTAGGGCGCCAAAATTCGGCTTGTCGTTGTCTTCAATCGAAACAAACTCGGCATCCTGCGGAACAAGGACCCGGACGTAAGCGGGATTCTGCTTATTGTAAAAACCGAATTTTGTATTGCCGCCGTTATGTTTCCGGGTTACGGCCAGCGTATGCGCCGCCGAGTTGCCGGCAAAAGCGGTTTCCAGATTGAAAGAAGTTTCAGTAACCGCATCGGTTTTAGAGCCTTTAATGTTAGAGAGCGTGACCATAAGATAGTCCTCGCCCTTGCCAGTCGGATGTATTCGGCCGCTGAATCCTTTGTCGGTAACGAAACTTTGAAGAGAAAGGTCGTTGAAGTACATCAGCACATTGCGCCGGTTTATGTTCAGGACAAGAGTGTTGAATATCGAAAGCCATTTATCCGAACCGGCTGAATAAATTTTTGACAGGAGTATCGGCCCGAAATCTTTGACGATTTGTTTGGGCTGAGTGCGGTTCGGGCCGTACTCAACCTGATCTTGAATTGTAGTCAAAACATTTTCCGCGGTCAGGGTCAGACCGTACTGGGACATTTGAATCGGGCCAACAATTTTTAAAATTTCAGGTATAACTTCGGGGTTAAGAACCATGACGCCGTCAATGCCCTGGCCCGACTCCCGCCCGATTGAATTGCCGTTTGAGCGGGCCTTGTCGTAAAAAGCGGCAATATTCCGGGCCGAGGTTGGAAAATCTACGTACCAGTTCGCGTCCCGCATGCCCCAGGTCGGAGTGATGTGCTGAAGCTGAAGCGGCGGAATTATTTTTTCCTTCAACTGGCCGTCGAGATTGTAAACGTCGTCAATAAAAATATTATCGAGCTTGCCGTTTTTGAAAGTCATCACGCCGTAAGTGCCCGGAAAACCGCCGGTCGGCCGGAGTTCGGAAGCATTCTGAAACATTATCAGATAGCGTTTCACGCCGGCCGAACCGACGAGATTTTCAAAAAACTTAGAGTAGTCCGTGCTCATATTGATAGCCATTTCCAAATCGGGAAGCTTGCTTTTGAGCTCATCAAAGCCGGGTTTTTTGTCGCCGGGAATTATGCTCGAATCAATATCCGCCATCAGGGCGCTGGCCTGGAGAACCTGGCCCTGCGCGCTTAGCAGGGCTTTCTTGAGAGCCGCGGCAATGGCTCCGATCGGAATATTCGGACTGGCTGGATCAGCCAGAGCACCGGTCTGCGAAACCGAGTTCAAGGCTGTTGTTATCGAGGTTCCGGCGCCCGATAACAGCTGGCCAACGCGGATTAAATTATTGGCTGATTTTAAACTGCCGGCGCCGGGCAGATTTGCAATCATGCCGGTCAGATTGGCGCCAAAAACATTCAGCCGGTCGCCAGCCTGGAAAAAATTAGTGTATGCGGAAAAAAAATCTTCGGAAGCGTTTTTGAAATCCAGAGCTTTTAAATCTTCCTGGGCGGTTTGCAGATTGGCAACGGCAGCTGCGCTTTCCTCGATCACCTGTTCTTTAATATAGAATCCGTAGGCC
>Ga0209542_10001609_pt1 | contig 52458 bp, 52 predicted proteins | sample RifCSPhighO2_01_FD_184028 | JGI IMG/M metagenome (GOLD analysis project Ga0209542, IMG submission 184028) | Soil microbial communities from Rifle, Colorado - Rifle CSP2_plank highO2_0.1 (SPAdes) (version 2) | ecosystem: Environmental > Terrestrial > Deep subsurface > Rock core/Sediment ... | reverse complement strand
AGTTAATGGTCCCGTCGGTATTTGAGAATACCGGCTCCTGAAGCCAGAAGTTGAATATGGAGCCTTCTTTGGAGATGCTTTTGACTTCCAGAACATTCGGGGAGAATTTAATCTTGGCTTGGGCGGCATTCACAGAGTCGCCAGCCGTGTTGATTTTTACGCTGACGGACAGTTCCTGCCCCAAACCCAGCTGGCCGGTTGCCGGAGCAACGTTAAAATCAGCCGCCCATGCCGAATTAACTGAAAATATCTGGACGAGGATGAGGAGTATGAGGGGGAGAGTTGTTGAGGTGATGGATTTGGGAGGCATATAGCGAAGTTTACCTATTGCCAAGCTGAAAACTCATAAGAAAAATGCTAAAGTCAGAAATATCAATCTTTCCGTCGCCGTTCAAGTCGTTTTTAACTTTTAATTTTTCGTCTTGAGACGACCAGTTGCTCAAGAATATGCTCCAATCCTGAACGCCAATCTTGTCGTCTTCGTTAAAATCAATTAACGCGAAGGAAAAAGAAGAAATTTTTAAATTCCTAATTTCTGATACATCGCTTGTTTTTCCGCTCGCGAAATCCACCTGCCGGGTTTGAATTTTGTATCCCCCGAGAACAAGTCCATCGGTGTTAACCAATATCCGATATGAGCCGTCGTCTTCCGCTTTTATTTTGCCAGCCGCCTTGCCGTTGGCCAGCGCCTCAACAGTATTGCCCGGCGCCGCGTATCCCGAAATCAACAAGAGTTCATTTCTGACCAACGCCGTTTTGTTTATTTTGACAGTAGGGGCGAAGATAAGCTTCTCCTGATGGACAACGGTATTGTATTTTAAATTATAGGTGAAAAACTTGGATTTTGCCGGATTGCCTTCTCTGTCTTTAATAAACAGTCCATAAAAACGCGTTTCTTGAACCGGAGCCGTAATTTCCTTCTTAAATGAGCCGTCATTCTGGGTTTTAAATTCTCCGTCTATAAGCACCCGCCCATATTCTTCACCCATCAACCAAACCCCCAATGTCGCTCCGGGGAACGCTTTGCCGGAAAAAACAATTCTGGCGGGGGTATTCCCTCCACCTCCAATACCGGAAACAGTTTCCACAACCGCCGGTTCCTCGCTGGGAGTCGGCGTGGGGGTTGGCGTAGGAGTGGAAGTGGGGGTTGGAGTAGCGGTGGGAGTTGGGGTGGGAGTAGCAGTACCGGTCGGAGTTGGAGTTTCGCTTGGCGTAGGTGTTGGCGTCGGAGTTGGTGTGGGAGTGGGTGTGGGAGTTGGTGTGGGAGTGGGTGTGGGAGTGGGGGCGGCAGTTACTGTAATGGTATCGCTTAATGCCGATGCGAGTCCGCTTGAAGCAAAACATATCTTGATACTCTCCCCGGCAGAGTATTGCATCGCAGTATAAGTCATGACGCCGGAAGTTACCGCGGCGCCGCTGGAAGGAGTTGAGGTTAACGTTCCAGAACCGGCCGCTCCCCCGCATGATTGCGTGGAAAGCACGACCGTTAGGGTTACAGTACTTGAATTATCAGAAGTTACCGTATTTCCAAACTGATCGCGGACCGCCATAACCGGCTTGGTCGTAAAATCAACATCGGCCGTAGCCGTTGACGACGGCTGGGTGATAATGACAAGCTGTGTTTTTGCGCCGACGACTTCGGTAAGTGTGCCAAAATTAGTGCTCCCCGTAACGCCGGAGATGGACGAAGTTCCGCTTTTTGTTATATTGCCCGAGGCCAAAGGCGTGCCCGCGGTCGGACGAACTCTGACATTCTGCCAAGTCAATGAATTGGTTACTCCGTTGCTGGTTGCCGCAGTAATAGTAATGGTCAGCTGGGCCGTGGTTACCGTTACCGCGATAGTTGAACCGCTGCTAAGATCGTTGATGTTGCGAGTGTTAGGACCGCTACCGCCTATGCGGGTAACTAAAACAGTCGGCGCCGCGCCGCCGGTATCAAATTCAAAACCGGACGGAGCATTGAGAATAATGGTGCCCGTTCCGATGTCCGCCGTTGCTCCTTCCGATATTACCGGCCCAGTCAATGAAGTAAAAGTTCCGCCGGTCGTATCGGCAGAGATTGCCGAACCGCCCGTTGCCGAAGTAACGGTCGCCGTCGCCAGAACATTTGTGAGAACAACAAATAAGCCGAGCAAAACTATCGTCGCCAAAATTAAAAGCTTATTTGCCATTTCTTATATTATACAGCAAATAAGCTTCTGATTCACCTGCTTGTGGATATTGTCTTATTTAAGCGCGGACTCAATCTGGTTTTGATTCCATCCGGCTACTAATAGTGATTTTTTGATCTCTTCGTCTTCTGCTCCGGCCGCCCTTGATTCTTTAATATAATCGGCCAGTCCTTGGTTGGAAGCCGGGCCTTCATCCCCTCCTGTCAAAGGCGCATCTGACCGCTTCATAATAACCGGCGCCTGACCGCCTATGTTCGCGTATTTCTTGGCTTTTTCAACAATTTCGCTCATGGGATGCTGGGTTTTGACATAGTAATCGTTAGCGCCCAATGTCAGCGCCTTTTTAATATCCTCGTCTCCCCCTAGATTGGACAGGACGACAATAGGCAAGTTTTTCAGTTCCGGATTGCCCCTGACTTCTTTCAGCACTTCAAAACCGTCCTTCTTGGGCATAAGCAAATCCAGCAAAACCAAACCCAGCGGCGTTTTTTTGATAACCGCCATGGCCTCCTCTCCGTTTTTTGCAATAAAAACCTCCCAGCCCTCGGCCTCAAACCTGTCTTTCAAGACATTGAGCAGGACTTCTTCGTCTTCGGCGATTAATACTTTCTTCATTTATTTTTATTCTTACTATTTATGTTGTTTATATTTTTTATTTTAACGGAATCGTAAACCAGAAACAAGTGTCTTGTCCCTCCTTGGACTCAAAGCCGATTTTGCCGCCGAATTCTTCAATAATTTTCTTACAAATATACAATCCCAGTCCCGACCCTTCCGCTTTCATTTTCTTCCCGCTTTTCCCGCGGTAAAATCTTTCAAAAAGATGCGGCTGTTCATCTTCGGAAATGGCGGGACCCCTGTTAAAAATTGATATTTTTATAAAATCGTCCGCTCTCTCTATAACAATAGCGACCGCCGTATTCTCCGGAGAATAGTCAACCGCGTTAGACGCCAGATTCTGCATTACAATGTTCAACGCTCTTTCGTTCGCCTCAACGGCGACGGACGCCCCGACCTTATCTTCCAGCGACATGGTATGCTTATTTAAAGTCGCGTATGACGTCATGCTCTTGATAAACTTGTCTGCAAATTCTCCGATTTTAATGATTCGCCTATCTGCCATCGCAGGGGACTTGAGCTCAATTCTTGAAATGTTCAGCAGATCCTCCACCAGCTCGATCATCCGTTTGGACTGGCCGGATAAATTGTTCAGATATTCTTTTTGTTTCGGCGTGAGATTGGCGGAATTAAACTGCATGGCCTCAATAAGCCAACATAACCCCGCGATCGGCGTTCTTAACTGATGCGAAGCGAGGGATATAAACTCGCTTTTGGCGATATCCAGTTTTTCTCTTTCGTCGTTTCTTAATTTATATTGTCCCATCTGGTTGCCGATCAGCATATAGGATTTCAACATCTGTTCGTCCTGCGGAAGCTTCTCCTCTGAAAAAAATTCTAAAACGGCATAGACGCGATTGCCGACAAATATGGGAAACGCAAAACCGGTATGCAGTCCAACCTCCGCCGCATACGGCGCTCTGGGAAAGTTGGGATCGTGAACGGCATCAACTATCCAATGCGGCCGGCACGTTGCATAGACCCTGCCCGGCAGTCCGACGCGGGGCTTGAATGTAATTTGCCGAGTTATTTTTTCAAATGACGCATATTGATCGGTTTTAGAACTCCAGAGATATGCGCAATGCAGAGTCCCGTCAGTATCCGACAATATCCAAATGGCCGCGAAACTCCAGCTAAAACTTTCAGCGATTTTTAAAAGAATATCACGCAGCATGGCATCCGTTAAATTTTCGCCGGAGAGAATAGAAATTAACTCATATTGAAGTTGAGTATATTTTTGGTTGTTAATCTGACCAGTAATATCCTCCTCGGTGACGACAAAACCCGTCAGCCGTTTGGCTTTATTGAGAATGGGCGTGATGCACACCAAAGCGTAATATTCGTCCTGATTTTTGCGCCGGTTCTTAACTTCGGCGCGAAAGGGTTTCAGTTCCGTTTTAACCGTCCGCCACAGGTCTTTGTAAAATTCTCGGGGCATAAGTCCGCCCCACAGCCGCGACGTGTTGCCCCGCATTTCTTCAAACGTGTAACCGGTTATGTCTTCCGCGCCCTTATTGGCGTAAATTATGGCTCCCTCGGCGTCGGTCATAATAATGTGACTGCGGGCGCTATCCATGGCTTGCAAGTATTTTCCGATATCCGCCTCGGCCAGCTTCTTAAATCTGATTATTGTAATCCAGATAAAGATAGCCGTGGCGATAATAGCCAAAACGATCGTGAATACGTCTATGCGATAAAGAGCTAAGTTAACAATTTGCACATGCTCCGGAGTATCCTTCAGTATACTGTCTAGGGCATATTTGGTAAGAAAATGCATAAGCACGGCTACCAAAAACACCCCAATAATGGCAGTCGGAACAATCGCCATGCATAATTTTCTGTGGACATTAATCATTGCTTAGGGGGGGGGGGACAATTCCGGGTAAAACTGCTCAAAAACAACGTCTTGCGCGTTAACTCCCCGCCCGAGCAAATATTTGCCGACGAAGTCAACAAATCCCTGCGGCCCGATGACCGACCAAATCGCCTTCTGGTTCATAAGGCCATTAACCGCCTTTTTTAACTGGCCGTTTTTCAACTGGCCGAATATGTTGAGCAATTTAAAGTCGGGATTTTCTTTTTCTATCCGCAGAAGTTCGTCAAGGTAAGCCGTCTCTTCTTTGTGGATGTTGGCATAAATAAGAGAAACCTTGTGGCCAGAGGCGGTCTCGCTTGAAAACCTTATCATGCTTAAAAACGGCGCGACTCCCACTCCGCCGGCAATTATCACAAACGGCCGCGAGGTATCTTGCGGCAGTTCCATTGACCCGTAGGGGCCGGAAAAGATAACTTCCGTTCCGGGCTCCATTTTAGTCAAAGTTCTCTTGTATCCGCTCGGGCCAGAGCGAAAGATTATATTCAGCTCGCCCTTGCGGTTGGGCGATGAAGCGATTGAGAACATCCGCGTGTTGCCTTTGAGGTCGGGATATTTTAATTCCGGCAGAATCAGCTGAATCCATTGTCCGGCGCGGAAACTAAAATCGGCGGGTACTTTAATGGCCACTTCAATCGTCCGTTTGGCGACTTGTTTTACGGATATGATTGTTCCCTTCTTAGCGAGGTTCACTTTCTAATTATAGGATAAGACGAATAATCGGACAATGGAGCGGGATACCAGAATCGGACTGGCGTCTGTTGCTTGGGAAGCAACCGTACTGCCACTGTACTAATCCCGCAAATAATTCCACCACTTTTCCCAAAACGGCAATTCTGCCGATTTATTATCCGCCGTTGCCGAAGATGAGGCCTTATTGCTCAAATCACGGTAAACCAAAGCAACCTCTTCGTCGGCCATTTTGTAATTCAATCTTATCCGCGCCTCTCTTTTCAAAAAAGACGGATTATTAAAATAAGAGAGGAATTTCTGCAGAGAATCGCTATTTTTCCTGACGCTCTCAATTTTAGTTTTAACCCCTCCGGCTTCTTTGAGGACTTCTGTTTTTTGGCTTTTAACTTTAACCACGGCGAATGTTAACGCTAGAACAGTCCCCGCCAAAAAAAAAGAAAGATATTTAGACCGAAAGAGTTTGTCCATGGTTTTCTTCCGGATTTTTTTCTTCGCCTCTCGGTTTTAGCGCCAGTTTGAGCTGATTTATGGCTTCAACCGCTTTCCATGGATCCGGAACCATCTTGAGCAGTATCCGCGTGCCTGAAGACATCCTGATTATCAGCGTGCCGTAATTGCATAAAACCGGCGTCATTCCTTTCTGAATGTAACTGATATCAATAATATCCTCGTATAGCATCGCTCGTATCCGTTTGGAAAAAAGCCCATACTGGTCTTTGGCAATCAGCCGCTCGCTGGTTATGATAAGAGCATTGTTGTGCCAGATGTAGAATTTATACAGCAGATACAGAGTTATTATCAATCCGGCCACCAAGAAAACTTGCTTATCAAATCCGAAAAATGTAAAATTAAAGTAAAATCGGGTAAAAATCAGGCCAAATACGCTCATCAAGATAACCCACACCGGCAAATAGAACACTATCCAGTGCTTGTTGATCATCCGATGTATTATTTCATTTTCCTTTAATATAACGGGCATCGCGGTTAAAATCTAGAAACTAGAATCTGGTTCCGCCAACATGATGATAAACAAAAAACTTATTCGCGCCATTTCTCTGGCTGTAGCCATATTGACCATCATCAGCATGGTCGTATTCCTACTTCTTCCTTTATTATACTAAATTACGTAAGCGATGCGAATATACAAATATATGCGAATAACGCGAATTAGATCATCGGTTTTCACTTTTTTAACATTTTAAGAAATACTTCCTGCGGGATATTGACACGACCGATCTCTTTCATTTTCTTTTTGCCTTTTTTCTGTTTCTCCAGCAGTTTCATCTTGCGTGTTACGTCTCCGCCGTACAAATATCCGGTAACGTCCTTGCGCCGCGCGCGAATCGTCTCGCGGGCGACGACCTTACCACCTATTACCGCCTGTATCGCCACCTGAAACCATTGGGGCGGAATTATTTCTTTCAGTTTCTCCACCATTCTCCTTCCTTCATAATACGCTTTCTCTTGGGGCACGATGCGCGAAAACGGTTCCACCATGTCGTCCGCCACCAATATATCCAGCTTTGCCAAGTCCCCTTTTTCAAAACCGACCGGCTCGTAGCTCATTGAGGCGTAGCCGGAGGACACGCTTTTTAATTTATCATAAAACTCCACGATTATTTCCGCCAATGGCACCCGATAGCTCAACAACACCGTTTCTTTGCCAAGGTATGTCGTGCCAAGGTATTGATTGCGAAATGTTGCGACCAGTTCCATGACACTTCCCACATAACTCACCGGTGCGATCACATCCAGTTTTACCACCGGTTCGGAAATCGCATCAATAGCCGACGGGTCGGGCAACATAGATGCCGAGCGGATCTTTTCTTCGTTTCCGTTTTTCAACTTTACCAGATACTCAACCGAAGGCGATGAGATGATCAGATTCAAATTAAACTCCCGCCGGAGACGCTCGGAAATTATCTCAACATGAAGCATGCCTAAAAAACCGATGCGAAAGCCGCGCCCCAAACCGGCGGATGATTCAGGCTCATAAGTTAGCGAAGCATCAGTCAGTTTTAGTTTGCCCAGCGCGTCTTTCAGCGCGTCGTAATCGTCGCTTGCTTCCGGAAAGAAACTGGCATAGACCATCGGCCTTACTTCCTTGTACCCGGGCAACGGCTTGAAGCCGTTGCCCGCCGATTTATGCTGACTTTTTCCGCGTTGGTCTGTGTCTAGTCCGCTAATGTCCGCAGTAGTAATAGTATCCCCGACTTTAATCTGCCCGGGGTCTTTCAGTCCGGTGGCAATGTAGCCGATCTGCCCATTCTCCAAGGCCGGGCCTTGTACTAAAGCCGGAGAAAAATAACCGACCTCAAGAACTTCGGCTTTGGCTTTGGTGGCCGCCGTCATAATCTTGTCGCCGTGCCTGAATGAACCGTCAAATACGCGCACAAAGGCAATGATGCCTTTGTAGGTGTCAAATGCGGAATCAAATATGAGAGCGCGGGGACTGCGAGCGTCGCCATTTTCCCGTGGCGGCGGAATCCACCTGATTACATCCTCCAAAAGCTCCTTCACGCCCTGGCCGGTCTTCGCCGAAATTTTATGTATTTTAACATCGGGGTCATCCAGCAAGTACTGAATTTCTTCTTCAATTTCGTCCGGGCGGGCATTGGGCAAGTCAATTTTATTTATCGCCGGAATGATGGTCAGACCTTGTTGCTGAGCCAAATGCAAGTTCGCTAATGTCTGGGCCTGTATGCCCTTAGTCGCGTCAACCAGCAAAATCGCTCCTTCAACCGCCGCTAAAGAACGGGAAACTTCGTATGAAAAGTCCACATGGCCGGGAGTATCAATCAAGTTGAGGATATAATCCTCAACTTGCGCAGACTTACGCGGACTGGACGCAGACTGACGCTGACCATCAGACGAATCCTTAATAATACGTCTGAAGGAAACATCTGTACTGCCAAAATTAACCAGCAACGCAAGATGATATTGGCAACCCTTCAGATAGCTCCAAAGTTGTTGCTCTTGCGGTCTGCCTATTTCAGGTAAGGATTTGAGTTCAACCAATACCTTGTCTTCAATAATAAAATCCGGTACATAAGTTCCCACCTTTTTGTTTTCGTAGAAAACATCTAGGATCTTCTCACTTTCAAAACTTAGCCCCAGTTTTTTAAACTCTTCTACTAACGCTTTGTGGTAAACAGTTTCTTTGTGCCCCAGACCCAAAACTTTCTTGACATTAAAAACCGCCCCTCGAATTTTATATGTTAATCCTTCATACAATAATCCGCCCTCCACGTCCGTGTCGGTCTGTGTATTAGTCTGCGTTAGTCCGTGGTTCGCATGATATATCATGCGAACAGGTTGCAACTTTATCGTTATTCCCCTCTCCCGCTCCAGTTCCATCGTGTCAAGATACTGCTCCTGCATCTTGCGTTTCTCCACTGTTCCGGTCAGCTCTAAAAACCGGTCCGCCAGAGTCGACTTTCCGTGGTCAATGTGTGCGATTATACAGAAATTTCTTATCATAAACTTATTCGCTTAAGTTTATCCCAATCTATCACGCTAGTTTATACAAAATACCACGATTTTCCTGATAAATCCAGCTTAGCTCCGGTCACAAATTTTAGTTCTAAGTTTAAAAGTATTCCTTTACCCAAGAGCAAACCCATACCAGTTTTTATATCCAGCACGTTCGCAAATCTACCAAAATCTGAAAAAAATAGAGGCCGTTCCCACCAAAGGCGGAAACGGCCGAAGAGTCCAAGGGACAATTGGACTTGCAATGGCCTAAATAGCTGTTTTTGTGCCCTATTTAAACCCAATACTTATTAGTAGGTCCTTATCCAAAGCCATGTCTAAACTATAGAGACTGCCGATTTGACTTAATAATGGCAAAGACTTAACAACTTGTGTTTCTTTGGAGACATCTAAAACGAACTCAAAATTATCTATCGTTAGACCGGGTTGCTTTTGCACCAGCAACTTGTAATCACTGCGTGCGTACTCAAGCGGAATTGAGTATTCCAGTTCTACGGTTTTGGTCTCGCCCGGATTGACGATCATCCAAAAGCCAAAGACAGTTTTACCGCTTTCGCTGGTAATACTTACTCCTTTATCTTTTAAATATTCCCCTTTCTCTATCGCCACTAGGTCTGGATCTTGGGCAAAACCGGCATTGGCGTAATTTATCAGCGGACTGAATGTGGCATTGGAATTGCCGACAATGTCGGAAAAAGTCGAACCGTCCGGTGCCAGCACCCGCACATAGGCCGGACTTTGCTTATTGTAAAAACCCAGAGCCGAACTGCCGCCATTATGACGACGGGTTAGAAAAATCCTGTGTTTTACCGCTCCATCCTGCATAATGGTGCTGACCTTAAGCGAAGTTGACGTCACAAGGTCGCTCTTGGAACCTCTGACATTGGCGATATTGACCATCACGGAATCAAAGTCCCCACCCGCAACTTGTCCGCCAAAACCTTTCTCAATGGCAAAATTTTCCAGCGACAGATCTTTGAAATACATCAGCACATCTTTTTGCTCAAGGCGGGTTGCCAGTATGTTAAAAATTTTCAACCAATTGCTCTGGCTGGTTGAATAAATTCTTTTTAAAAGTTCGGGCGCTAGGTCAACCAATATCTGCTTGGGCTGAGTTCGGTTCTCTCCGTATTCAATCTGCGTTTGAAGGGATGCCAAGAAGTTGTTGCTATCCAGCACCAGTTTGTAACTAGGCAATGCCACCGGTCCGATAACATTCAGCATCTCAACTAATATTTTGGGGCTGATAGTAATAACACCGTCAACATCACTGCCGGATTCTTTTTTGTAGAACTGGGCCGTCTTTTTGGCTGAAGCGGGAAAGTCAACGAACCAGTTGGCATCGCGCATGGCCCAGGTCGGGGTGATATGCTGTAATGGCTTGGGCGGTATGATATTTTCCTTGATCTGGCCGTCAAGATTATAGGCATCATCCACAAAAAAATCTTTTAATACGCCATCTTGAAAAGTCAATATGCCATAACTTCCCACAAAGCCGCCGGTCGGACGCAGTTCGCTGTAATTTTGGAACAACAAGAGATACCTTTTGGTGCCCTGATTGCCGATAAGATTGGTCAGAAAGTTGGCATAACCGATGCCATCACGAGTTAAACGCTGAATCTCTGGCAACTTATTTTTAAAAGAAACAAACATTGGTCTTTTGTTTTCGGGAATCAATGAATCGTCAACATTCACCAGAAAACCCAATGCTTCTCCGATTTGCCGTTCAGCAGTTATCAAAGCATCTTTTATCGTTTGCGCTATTCCCGCCCTCAAAACACCGCCGGCGCCAGTCGGTTCAAGCAAAGCGCCGGTTTTGGCGATAGCCTCCATGGCGTTGGACATATTCTGGCCGGCGCCGGAAACAACACGGCCCGCCTCGGCCAAGTTCTTGGCTGACTTAAGCTTATCCGCCCCCGGCAACTCAGCCAGCAAACTGCTTATATCGGCGCTGATGAAATTCAAATTTTCGCCCGCGCGAGAAAACTCCTGATAAGCTTTGGCGAAGTCGTAAGAAGCCGAAGCAAAATTAAAAGACCTAAGGTTGCCCTCGGCATTCTCAAGATTTTTTACCGCCGAATCTCCGTTTTTGACAACTTCGTTCTTGACGTCAAAACCGCTTTTCCAAAAATAAGTAATCCCCGCAACCACAACTGCCACCAGCAAAATGGTGGAAATTGAATTTTTAAACATCCGCGCCGGACTGCGCCGCGGCGATTTATATGATTTATTGTAAAAATCACTGACAAAAGATTCTATTTCGGAAGAGCCGACCCCAAGAGTATTTTTGACAGACGCCAAACGATTAAAACCGGGAATGTGTTCATCTTCCGAATTTTCTTCCGTTTCCGTCGGCTTGGCCGTTTCTTTAACAAGAAAAGGGACAATAAAAGATTTATCAAGCTGGGCGGCTGATAATATGCGGTGATAATAAAGACCTTCAAAATGATTATCTTTCTTACCGACAATAGGACGCTGGCGCGGCTTGAAGCCATGGTATTTGTCAAAAACTTTGCCGCCAACTTGGGTCAGTTCCGCTTGCGAATCCAGTTTTTCATTTAGGGCTTCTTCAAATTCCCGCAAAGCAATACTCTTAGGGTCAACCGCAGCGGTTCGCCGCGCTTCAATACTGGGAATGTCAAATTCTTCATCTAAAATATCCATCACTTTTTTCTCAACACCAAAACTTCCAGTCCGGACTGGCCTTACATCAAACATCGCCCCTAGTATCTTGTTTCCCTTTGGGGGCATTGCTTACATTATATACTAAAAAGTCCGCAACATCTTGTGGACTATCTCGCCCCGCCACCCTCCTTTCTTAATCTGCCTGCACTCCAGCGGCTCGGCCAAGATTCAGAAAGGAGGGTGGCGGGGTTTCACTGGTTTTAAACAAACAAAAAGCCGGATGGTTAGTCCGACAATAAACTGTAAAATATTGACAACTGATAATAATGTATATCAAAATAGTCAGCATGCCAAGCAAACCTAAACTGAGGTTAGTACTTCCAAGGTTTCTTCCGCGCATTTTTGCCAAGTGAACTTTGAAGCCCGCGCCAGTCCCTTTTCAACTATCGTTTTCCTCAACTTGATATCCGTCAGCACGTGCCGCATTGCCGCGGCAATTTCGCTAACATTGTGTGGATTCACCAAAATCCCAGCATCCCCTACCACCTCCGGCAGTGAAGAGTTGTTTGAAGCGATCACCGGCGCGCCACAGGCCATCGCTTCAAGCGCCGGCAGGCCAAACCCCTCAAAAAAAGAAGGGTAAACAAAGACCGAAGCTAAGTTGTAATAACCGGCGCGCTCCTCGTTAGAAATATGTCCCGCGAAGCGGATTTGATTTTTATGCAGCGAATCAACCGCCTCTTTAAATATGTCCCCATAGAGCCAGCCTGCGTCGCCGGCAACAACTAGGGCCAAGTCGTCAAACTGGTTGTCATTTTTGAGTAAATTAAATGCCCTTATCAAACCGACGATATTTTTTCGCGGTTCCAGTTTGCCCATGAACAAAATAAATCTTTCGGGCAAATCCTTGCTTTTCCGAAAATCAGCAAGTTCTTCCGGATTCAGGAGGCGCATTGACAAGGATGCGCCGGAATAAATGACTTTTATATTGGCCGGGTCAATCGCGTATTTCTCAACCAAATCATTCTTAGTTGACTCCGACACGGCGATAATCTTATCCGACATCCGCGCCTGCCAAACTGGACGCATTTCAAAGTTGTGCCAAATCTTCTGCCGCCACGAAAAAAATCCGGGAAAACGAAGGTAAGAAAGGTCGTGGAAAGCGGTAACTCGTTTTGCCGTTGGAGACAAAGAGCTAATCAAAAAATGCGGCGAAAAGAAAACATCTACCCCGTCTAATAATCTGTCAATTTTCGGCCATGAAAAAATCCGTGTAGAATACGCCAGCAAGTGATTGGGATATTTAAACTTTTTAACTTCAACATTAGGCAGTCTTAGCCAGTCATAATCCGGCAGTTCGTGGCGGTAAGAAGAAAAAAACAACTTGTATCTTATCGAGCTGTCCAACGGCAAGAGGCGCGACAAAAGCTGTTCGGCATATTCTTCAATACCGCTTTTGATTGGATTACCCAGAACACGAACATCAATGCCGATATGCATAGAAAATAGAATCTAGAATTTAGAATCTAGAAAATTCAAGATATTTTTTTTAAAAATTTCGGTGCTGAACTTTTCAGCTTGGGCGCGGCATAGTTTCGGACCAAAATGCATATTTTCAAAACGCCTAATGGCCTCAATCAAAAAATCCGGTCCTTGCTGGTCAAAAAATATGCCCGTTTGTCCGTCAGCCACCGTTTCCAGCGCTCCTCCGCCACGGTATGCGATTACCGGCTTACCCGAAGCCATCGCTTCCAGAGGCACAATGCCAAAATCTTCCTCTTGCGGAAAAATAAGAGCGCGGGCGCCGGAGTAAAGTTCGGCCAGTTTTTCATCGCCGACACAATCAAGAAACTCAATATTGAAGCCAGCCATCTTTTTGAGACTATTCATTTCAACCCCGGTACCGGCTATTTTGAGCGGCAAGCCAAGCTTGTTAAAAGCGCGGATTGCCAAATCAAACTTTTTATAGGCCACCAGACGGCCGACCATCAGAAAATAGCCGTTATGATTATGGCTAACATTAAATTGGCTTATATCAACCGGAGGATATATAACCTCGGCATTCTGAAGATAATATTTTTTGACCCTGTCTTTTACAAAATCTGAAATAGCGACAAACTCATCAACCCGCAATGACGCTTCTCTGTCCCATACCCGCAAATAAGATACGGACGGCGGCAGAAGTTTTTTTATAAATCCAGGGTAGCCGAAGTCCTCAACAAATTTTTGGCTGGAATCCCACAAAAACCGCGGCGGCGTAAGGCAGTAGCAAACATGGCAGGTTGTCGGTTTGGTGATAATGCCTTTGGCAAAAGAGGCGGCAACCGACAAAACAATATCAAAATCGGAAAAATCAAACTGTTCAATGGCCAAGGGCATCAGCAACGGAAAGAAACGATGGTATTTTTTAACTCCTGGCACTTTTTGGAGAAACGAGGTCCGTATTTCGTGCCCCGCAAAAATATCGCCGATAGCGTCGCGGTCGTAAAAAAGAGTGTAAATCGGCGCATCCGGAAAAAGCTCGCACAAAACTTTCAGCACCCGTTCGGCTCCGCCGAATTGATTGAGATAGTCGTGGGCTAAAGCAATCTTCATAAACTGATAGTAAATAGAAAGTGGCAAATAGTAAATAGAACCTGACAAAACAATTATAAATATAATTTAGGCACAAAAAAGCAGTATTTACATACTGCGTCATCTTGGAATAAATTTGAACAGTTTGTTCTTAAATAAAGTTACCCTGCGAGAATCGCCCACCAGAATCATTGGTTCTCCCTCAAGAATAGTTCTGGACCAACAGCGTCTGACTGAATTATATATCTTAATCTTAATGCCAAACCTGTCTTGAAGTCTTTTTATATTCTTTCCGGCCAATGGAGTCCCCTTGGGCACATAGAATTGGTAAAATACTGAATACACAGATTCTAATGATGTTAATGTCCGCATCAAACCTCCTTCTGAAATATTTATAACATATAGTTCTTGGGTTATCAAGAACGGCCGGAACTCCGCCTATACCGCAGAACGGTCGTTCAGCATTTTAAAAACGGTTTTCAGGATAATTTTAATATCCAGCCACAATGACCAGCTGTCTATGTAAAAACTGTCCAGAGAAACTTCCTGCTCAAAAGGCAGATCGGAACTGCCCGACACTTGCGCCAAGCCCGTTGCGCCGGCCTTGATAGCCAGTAGTTTCCGGTGATGCTTTTGATACCGCGCAATTTCATCCGGCTGATGCGGACGCGGGCCGACAAGCGCTATGTCGCCTTTCAACACATTCCAGAATTGCGGCAATTCATCAATGCGCGTCCGCCGGATAAAGCGACCGACTCCGGTAATGCGAGGATCGTCGCGCATTTTAAACAAAGGGCCGTCTTGCCGTTCATTAAAAACGGCCAGTTGCGGTTTAAACTCTTCGGCGTTTTTAATCATGGAGCGGAATTTATAAAGAATGAACTCTTTGTTGCAACTCACCCGCTTAAGCCGAGCAAATACCGGCCCGTTGCTGTCTAATTTGATAATTACGGCCAACACCAAAAACAAAGGCGAAAAAATAATTAAACCGATAATCGCGGCCGCAATATCAAGGGTCCTTTTAAAAATCTTGCCCCAGCCATCCAATCTTGTCCGCTTAAGTTCAATCATCGGCAAGCCGTTGAAGATATCTATGCCAAAGTTAACCGTTAATGTTTGGTGCATATCCGGCACATATTTAAAAGTAATAAAATTTTCATGGCAAAGCCCAATGAGATCCGTTACCTTTTCCATGGGATAATCTGTGTCAGCCAAAATAACTTTGTCTAAACCGCCATTTTCAATCAACCTCGCAACAAATTCCAAATCCACCTGTCTAAGGTGGGCGGCCAAGCGATAGCCGGAGGCGGGGTTGCGGTTAATATCTTCAATAACCTTGGACGCGTTCCTTCCGTCGCCGATTACGACAGTCCTGCGCACGCCAAAATCTTTTCTTGAAACCAGATATTTTTGAATAATATACAAAAGTCGCCGCCCCCAGAAAACAAATATAACAGAGAGGAACCAACCGCCCAATACCAAAAAACGGGAATTAAACAGCTCTTGACGCAAGAAAATATAAATAATCAAGAGCATGACTCCGGCGGAAGACGCCACGGCAATTTTAAGAAATTCTTCGGCCGCGCTTAAACGGCCCTTAAATGAATACAGGCCGGAAATGGCATAAGCGGCTAAAAATAACACTGAAACAAAAAGAATTATATATAAATATGAGCCAAGAGGCAGATCAAGGTCAAATAATACCGGTCGAAAAGAAGAGATTATTTTTGTTCTTAATAAATAAGTGACGATGCCGGCCGAAAACAGCATTAAAAAATCAAGCGGTAGCTTTATAACAGTGAAAAACGAAGGAGATACTTTCATGGCTAAACGTCAAAGTAGCACAAAAAAACGCGAATATCAACGAAAAATCCCCGTACGGGGATTTTTCGTTTTTCCGGACAATAAGCCGAATTCTGTCTGTCCCGCCTCTGGCGGAAAGAGATAACCATTTATCTGGTCCCTCGATTGCTCTCGGGATCTAGCGGTCTAACTTTTCGAACCCACCTTGCGGCGGGAACGCTGACCTTGCACCCCAGTAAGGATTTAGCCGTTTCAGCTCGACTTTGAGCTGTCCTCCGAAGCTTTACGCGTAGGAGGACTACCTCTCGCACTCCTTTAGGGAACTTGGGAAGATTAATGTGCTTATGGTCGAGTTCGCCCTACTTCGCTCCTTTGAGCTATGAAGGGCGCCTCAATCCTTTCGGATTTCGGCGTCTCTGCTCGCACCTCTCACATTACTGTGGACGGGTGTTACCCGCTACCGTTGAACCCGCATAAGTTTTGCATTGCAAAAATTTGGCGGGGTGGTGTTCGGACTTTCCTCCCCTCCGTGGCTTCATAACAGTGAGCCGCAGAGGAGCGATTATCTAGCCCAGAAACAGTATAATTATACTCCTATTTGAGGCAAAAGTCAAAACAACTTGCTGGCCTCCCGGTCAAGCGCTCCATTAACCAGCGCGTCGGCGCCGTGATTTTCTTCGCGGGGAATATGGCGAAAAGCCACCTCGCCGAAATCCAGCTTTAAATTCCAAACTTCCAAAAACAATTTTTGAATGCCCTCTTCTTTTATTTTGTATTCGCCGTTCAATTGTTTGACCAGAAGTTCACTGTCAGCGTGAATCTCAATAACGCTATTTTTAGATTTTTCACCGCCGATTAAACTTTTTAACTTTTTCAGCGCAAAAATTACTGCCGAGTATTCGGCAAAATTATTGGTCTGCTCGCCCAGATATTCTCCGTATTCTTTCCGTTCAATATCGCCCTCAATTACCACACCCAAGGCGGAAGGGCCGGGGTTTCCCCTTGCGCCGCCGTCAGTGTGTATCAGATACTTATGTTTAGCCATTTTTGTTCAGATAATTTACAAAATATTCCGCCACCCTTAACGCCTCTTCGCGTGTCCCGAGATCAATGCCGGCAACATACTTGTGGCCTCCGCCGTTGTATTTTTCCACCAAGTCGCCCAAGTTAACTTTTACTTCTTCTCTTTTCATAATATTAGAACCGATGGATAGGTGATAACCGGCGACACGGCCATGATAGAACTTGTCTATATTAACATTATAAAGCGCGTCGGGATAGACATCATAGTTGGCAAAAGACATTGTTTCAATACCGGCCAAGCTATTGTCAATGTAAGCCACCCTGCCTCTTTTTTCCAAATTTTTCTTGTAGTGGACACATGTCCGGTCAAGTTCGGCCTTGGCAGATTTAAACCGCCTCCGAACCTCGCCGGATTCGGCAACTTTGCCGGCCGGCTTCTCCGATAATTCTTGAATTAAAAAACGCTTATAGTCCGCATTAGCTCCGTCAGGACATTCAAGCGAAAGCGCAATCCTGCGGACAGGTGTTTCACGGCTCAATGAATCTTCAATGGACTTATATAGCCCTCCATCCATTATATCAACCTCGTCTGCCAGTTCTTTGAAGTGCGGCGGAAATTTAAAATCAAATTTTTTTGAAAGATAGCCATAAACCTGGCCACAGCAGGAAGGCGCTTTGTTATCCCAGAAATGCTTCTCGTCGTTTTTAAATCCGGTTTTCCATTCTTCGCGGACAAAAGGGTTTTGATGATGGTCAAACCACCACTCGGCTCGCGGATGATAGGCAAAGTCAACTACAACGAACGGGCGGCTGAATTTTTTATCCGGCCAGTCTGATTTAAAAGTCGGGCCATAATTGACAGGAACAAAATCTTTGACCGTCTTGCCGCGTTCCCTGAAAAAACGCAAAAACGCCGCTGATGAAGTGGTGCCGTCTAAATCGTCATGAAAATAGATTGTATAAGCATCCGGCATAAGGTCAAAGGTCACTTGTCAGCATAGTATCCCAGCGCTTCAAGGCCGGACAATCGCTCTCCCGCCAGAAATGCCAGCATCGCTCCCCCGCCGGTTGAAACGAAGGTAAACTTTTCCAATGGTATGCTAAATCTATTGACCGCCGCGATGGTATCGCCGCCGCCGATAATTTTGATTGCAGATGAATCGGCAACGGCTTGGGCGACCAATTTTGTCCCCGCAGAAAATTCATCTTTTTCAAAAACCCCCATCGGCCCGTTCCAGATTATCGTTTTCGCGCTGTTAATAACTTCGCGGTACATCGCAATGGTTTTCTCGCCGATATCCAACCGCCGATTTTCTGCCATTATATAATCCACCGGCAGAACCAATTTCGGACTTGCGATGTCCAAATTTGACAAAATTTTGTTAATGTTGTCATCTACGACGGACCTGCCGATATCTTCTCCTCTGGCTTTAGCAATGTCGTTGGCGATAACACCGCTTAGTAAGATTTTATCGGCATTATCAATCAAGTTTTTTATAACGGGCGCTTTGGTTTCCGCTTTTACTCCGCCCATGATAATAACCTTCTCCTCGGCAGGGGCATCAATCGCCTGTCCCAGTTTAGCTATTTCTTCTTCCACCAAAAAACCGGCATAAGATGGCAGAAACTTTGTTACAGCAGAAACAGAGGCATGCTTGCGGTGACAGACAGCGAAAGCGTTATTTATGTAAATATCGAGTCCCGACGACAGCTTTTGTGCCAGCTCCTCATCATTTTCTTTCTCGCCGGGGAATCTGCGAATATTTTCAAGCAATGCCGGCCCGGCGTAATTTTCCAAATATGCCGGAATTTCTTCAATTGATTTCAGAAATGCAATTTCCCGCCCCAGCAACATGTGTAGTTGCGGAATCAACGGCGCAAACTCACCGGTGTCGCCAAGATGCGCCACCATAACGACCTTCGCGTCATGCTCAATCAAGTAATCAATCATGAGTTTTTGCTTTTCGACCCGAAAAGGTTCGGCAATTCTGGCCCCATGACTAACTGATGATGATGGCTGATTGTTGATAGTTAATTGTTGATTAAGCGCCATATCAAAATCCACCCGCAGGAGGACTTTTTTGTCTTTCAAATTGGGAATGTCTTTTACTGTTTTCATCGCTATCAATTTTAAGTTTATTTAAACAAAAAGAAAAGCGTTCAAAAGTGAACGCTATGCTCCGTAATCGGCTAATGTAAAAATCCCAAGCTTGAGAATTTCACGACAGTTGTCGCGGATGTTCTTGCGCCGGTCACGCGAAAGCCCCACATCCAGCGGACTGCGAGATAATGGGATGTCCACCAATAATGCGCCCAGCATCCGTTCAACGAGATTAACCCAGATTCTGATACCAAACTTGGGGTCATTTTGCTGCTTTAAAGGTGCATATGTGTCAAAAGCCATCAACCACTGGCCAAGCTCACCTAACATTCTCTTGGGTCGCAAGTCATAGGAATTCATCACCAGACTCCAAATCCAATAAGCAATGCCAGCGCATTCAGGCTTGAACACGATCGGCGAATTCCAAATGTAGTAGCGGACATCGCCAGTTTTGACAATATCAGTATTGCCAAAATGCGCGAAGAACGGCTGCATCTTCATATTCATGCAGTGACGGAAAATGACAGCCAGAGCAGAATTTTTTTCCTTTTCGGTTATCAGACGCTCTTTTTCAATGCTGGTGCGCCACTGTCTGCCTGAAGCAAAAAATTTATCCGCTCTCTCAAGAAAATAATCGGTTGCACTATAAGACGAGGGGTCGGGATCAATCTTTGGAAAATTTTTTACCGTATTCCAGTAAAGCTTCGCAACCTCTGCCTTCTCATCGGCGGATGACTGTCGTGGGAAATTCTGCAGGATCCTATCACCATTCGGCAACGCTCGCTGGATCATGTATGAGACCTTCATTGTATCGTCCCGGTTATATAATTTACGCCACTGCATTATTGACGGCACCCGTATGATTGGCTCCGCCATGTCATGAGTTTGAAAACGATAAGTATCAAGATGGTCAGCAATTTCATACAGATCCTCGTGTGGTGACACCGTGATAACAGCTCTTTCTCTGTTTAGTCTGCCCTCACGTATAACCGACCGATAATCGTCAGGCCCCAATTGTGGCATCCAGCCTTCGGAAGTTTTATCTTCCTTAAAGCCAGTTTCTCTGACAACCTGCCGATAAAGTTTTAACAGATTTTTCTTGTCCATAGTTCCTCACATTCGGCCTGCTGGCCTCAGTATTTCGTCGCCTTCGCTCCTCAACCGATCGTATCAATCTTTTCAGTTGATAGCGATTAGTTTTTCTTTGCGTTTGAGTTGCAATCTTTCCAGAAACGGCAAAAAGCACGACATAATATCCAGCGGCGTCGCCACCAGATACTGCTTGAGTTTTTGAATCTTGTTTTGAGTAATATCGTAAGTCAGAATGTGCAATTCGGCCGCGCCGAAATAATATCTGGCCGCAAAGCCAACCTTGAAACGCCGGCAATCGTCGCAAAAAACCACGATTTGAGATATGCTATGCGGCAGTCGCAAGATAATCCGGCCGGCAAATTTAATATTCTCATTGGTCGTGACCGAGCTATCTTCAAGGTAAATCCAGCCATTCACGCCATGGTTTGACAGATAATCAATCATCACTTCCGCTTCGCTGACTCCCGGCGCGGTCTTGGCGCAAGTATAACCGCCGGTCGCGATAACCGCAACTTGCCATCCGACGGTCTGCCAAGATTTTACAAGTTCGGCCACGCGGTTCAAATATTCTCTGTACCGCGGTGTAAGATGCAGCCCATAGCCGCAAACAACGACCGCAATCGCCTGACTATCCCTGTCCGTCTTTATCAATCTTCACCCCGCTTATTCAGTTTTCAAAAAGTCAATACTTATTTAATCACAAAACTACAATTTTGACAAGATGGAGATGAACTCCCCTTTGTTGACGCTAGCAGAACCAATAAGGAGACCGTTGATTTCATCATGGTTTAAAAAATCGGCGGCATTGGCAGAGGTGATGGAGCCGCCATATAATACCTCCGGCAAATTTCCAATTAATGTATTTTTTATAAATTTAAAGATTTCCAGCGTATCTTCGGGTTTGTCGGGGCGGGCTCCAGGCGTGGTGCTGATGGCCCAGACAGGTTCGTAAGCAATAACGCATTTTGAAATATCATCAGCTGATAGTCCGGTAAAAGTTGCCTGAATTTGCTTTTCTAAAAAGTTTTTACAAACTTGCCCTGAGTCCGTCGAAGGGTCACGCTCCCTTTCACCGATACAAACAATCGGAATCATCTCGTTGGCCAGAACGGTCTTCAGTTTCCGGTTTACAGTTTCATCCGATTCCCCCATTTTCCAGCGCCGGTCCGAGTGGCCAACAATCACATATCGGACGCCTAATTTATTAAGCACCGCGCCGGAAAATTTAACATCGTCCCCAAGCTCAATGTCTTGCACGCCCAATTCGGCCTCATGCTCAAGATGCCCCTCCTTGAGCAAACCAGAAATATCCTCAACCAGCTTAAGAGTTGGACAAAACACCAGCGAAAATTCCACGCCCTCACCGCGCGCATCCAAGTAGCCGTTAATTGATTCTAACAATCCTTCGGCTTGGGCGGGAGTGCTAATATTGTCCTTCCAGTTGGAAATAATTAACTTCTTGCGCATTTGGATTTATTATTGCATATTGTGTGAATAGTTCCGGAGGTGCATAATGCTAGGCGTTTTGCTTCTTGTAATATTTTGCATCGGCTTTCTTGTTTTACTGCTGTTGGCGCCGCGCACTTTAATAGTAATTTTAGTCATATCCATTCTGCGTGACGCGTTCAAGCTGAGCGATGTTCAAATGCTCTACTTTCTTGTCCCGTACTTTTTTGTAATATTGTGGGATATTGCTTCCTTGACCATCCGCGTTTGGATCTTTTATAAAATCTGTCTGAAAATAAAGAAGTGGTGGACCATTCCCTAGCGGCATTTAAGCCGCTTTTTCTTTTTTGTGATTAGGCAAATGTTTCCACAGATACCACACAGCCGCCAAAACCAACACGCCAAAGACAAGAGAATTTAATTTTTCAAAATACGGTTTAAGCGACTCCCAATTCTGCCCCGCTTTATATCCAAGATAAGCCAAAACGAAATTCCACGGCAAAGACCCTGCGGCCGTAAAAAGCGTAAACTTTAAAAAATTCATCCGCGCAACTCCGGCTGGCAAAGAAATAATTGACCTTATCGCCGGCAAAAGACGCGACCAGAAAATCGCCGCGCCCCCATGTTTTCTAAACCACTCATCGGCGCGTTCCAGCTCGCGTTTGTGAATCAGGATATATTTCCCGTATTTCTCAAGTATCCATCTGCCTCCGCTTGCGCCGACTACAAACAAAATAACCGAGCCAACCGTATTAGCTAAAGTAATTATGGCCACAACGCCCCACAAACTGAACTTGCCGGTTGAGGCAAGAAAACCGGAAAACGGCGCCACCACCTCCGACGGAATCGGTATCGCCGCGCTCTCCAGAGCCGATAAAATAAAAATGCCAAGATAGCCGGTATTTTCTATAAAAGTCAGGGCAAAAGAACTAATTTGAGATATAATTTCCATATTTACCGGTCCGCAAATTCCACCTTATCTTTAAAACCTGAAAAAAAACTTTAGGATACGACCACAAACTCACTTTTGAACCAGGCGGATTGCGCCACTCAATCGGAACTTCTTTTATTTTATAACTGAACCTGCGCGCCAAGGCCAGAAGCTCAACATCAAACCCCCAGCCAGAAGTCCTCATTTCCGGAAAAATTTTTTCCACCGCCTGCGCTGTAAATAATTTAAATCCTCTCTGGGTGTCTTTTACTCCCGGCAGGACACAAAGCCGTATCCATAAATTGCCTAATTTCCCCAATAATCTTTTATAAAACGGCTCCGCGCCCGCAACTTTGGCGCCGCTTGTCCCGATGGATGCAATCACCACATCATACCCTTCGTTTATATACGGTATCATTTTATCAAGATTTTCTATTTTTGTGGAATTGTCGGCATCCATAAACAGGCGCAAGACACCCTGCGCCGCCAGTATCCCGGCTTGAACTGCTCTTGCCTTACCCTGATTTTTTTCTTTATCAATAATCCTTAGACTTTGGACTTTAGATTTTAAACTTTCAACAACAGATGCCGTCCTATCGCTTGACCCGTCATTAACAACGATAATTTCATAATCATATGGCTGTTTTTGTAAATACAAACTAACCGACCCTAAAGTCGATAAAATTCTTTTTTCTTCATTATAAGCAGGGATTATGACTGATAACCGCATTACATTATTATATATCCTAATTTGACAAAAGTAGCAATCAGCTTTATCCTTTGGCGGCATGTCAACTTGGCCGATTAAGACAATCAACCAGAAATTAAAAAAGTATCCGAACCTTTTAAGGCAAATTGCCGATGCTCCGCAAGAACTTTACTGCCGGGGCAACTTAGAGTTGCTGGATAGTCCGTGTTTTGCCGTTGTCGGCACGCGCAAGCTAACAAGCTACGGCAAGGAAGCGGCTGAAAGATTGGTAAGCGAATTGGCTAATCATTTTACCATCGTTAGCGGGCTGGCTTACGGTATTGACGCTATGGCGCATCAGGCCGCTCTGGATGCTGACGGTAAAACGATTGCCGTGTTAGGCGCTGGAGTGAACGACGAGTGTATCGGTCCGCCGTCTAACTTCAATCTCGCCATGGAAATTCTAAAAAATGACGGCCTAATAGTTTCCGAGTATCCCGCCGGTTTCCACGCTAATCCCAAAACTTTTCCCCAGCGCAACCGAATAATAAGCGGCCTGTCAAAAGGAGTGCTGGTTGTGGAGGCGGATTTTGACAGTGGCTCCTTAATCACCGCCCGGTGCGCTCTTGACCAGAACCGCGATGTTTTCGCCGTGCCGGGCAGTATTTTTTCGTCGCGTTCAAGTGGAACGAATCACATAATCCAGAAAGGCGCTAAGCTGGTAACAAGCGTTAATGACATTTTAGAAGAGTACGGGAAAAATTTGGAACTATTTCCTAAAACTTCGAATGACATATCAACAGAAAATGATGTTGAAAAAAAGATTCTTGATATACTTGATGAGAAAGGCGAACTGTCGGCCGACGAAATTGTGCGAACAGCCGGATTGGAAACATCTACAATTGCCGCCGCTCTTTCTTTGTTAGAATTAAAAAGTAAAATAAAAAAATCCGGCAACGGAAAGTTTAGAAAATGAACCTAATAATCGTCGAAAGTCCTACAAAAGCAAAAACAATTTCCCGCTTCCTTGGGAAAGATTTTATCGTGGCATCATCATTCGGCCACGTTCGTGACTTGCCCAAAGGAGAACTGGGCGTAGACATAGAGCATGACTTTGAGCCCAAGTATGTCGTGCCGACCAAGGCCAAGAAAAATGTCGCTATTCTCAAAAAGGACGCAGAAAAATCTGACACCATCATTCTCGCGACAGACGAAGACCGCGAAGGAGAAGCAATCGCGTGGCATCTTTCCGAGGCCCTTGGCCTGAACACAATTGACAAAAAACAATTGACATCCGGCCAGTCAAAGGTCAAAGGTCAAAGGTCAAAGGTCGTTCAACGAATTGTGTTTCATGAGATCACCAAGTCAGCGATTGAACAGGCGCTCAAGAATCCAAGACAAATTGATGAAAACCTAGTTGATGCCCAGCAGGCGCGGCGCATTTTGGATCGTTTGGTCGGTTACAAACTCTCGCCTTTCCTCTGGAAAAAGGTAGCCCGCGGTCTTTCGGCTGGCCGCGTCCAATCAGTTGCGGTGCGACTGATAGTTGAACGTGAACGCGAAATTGAAAAGTTCAAACCGGATGAATACTGGAATATCAGCGCGGAACTGAAAACTGGCCAAGATAAAGTTATAACCGCCGAGTTGGTTAAAATTGACGGCGAAACTCTGGACAAGCTGGCCATAAAAAACCAAGCCCAAGCCCAAAAGATAGTCAGCGATCTTGCCGGCGCCGATTATAAAGTCTCGGCCATAGATCAAAAGGAAATGGTCCGTAACCCATTCGCACCCTTTACCACCAGCACTCTCCAGCAGGATGCCGCCAGGAAACTGCATTTTTCAGCCAAGCAAACCATGCGCTTAGCTCAGCAACTCTATGAGGGTGTTGAGCTAGGTCCAGACGGGTCTCACGGCCTCATTACTTATATGCGCACCGATTCGGTCAATCTTTCGGCCGAGTCACTGACTAAAGCCAGAGAATATATCACCTCTTCATATGGCGAAAAATATTTGGAAATCCGCCAATACAAAACAAAATCTAAAGGCGCACAAGAAGCACATGAAGCCATCCGGCCGACCGATCCAACGCGTCACCCCGACGCGATTCAACAATATCTTTCGCCGCAACAGTTCCGGCTTTATAATCTCATCTGGCGGCGTTTTACGGCTTCGCAAATGGCCAAAGCAATCTTTAATCAAACCGGCATTGATATTCAGACCAAGCAATATGGTTTCCGCGCTAACGGCACGACCATGAAGTTTGATGGTTTTCTTAAGGTATACCCCACCAAATTTGAAGAGAACGAGTTGCCAGTCGTTAAGACCGGCGAGGAATTAGAATTAAAAGAGTTAAAACCGGAACAGCACTTTACCAAACCGCCAGCGCGTTATAACGAGGCCTCACTTATTAAGACCCTTGAAAAAGAAGGCATCGGACGCCCTTCAACCTATGCCACGATAATTTCAACGATTCAGGATCGCAATTATGTGACCAAGGATCGCTCGCGCTATTTTTCTCCAACCGAAATAGGTGTTATGGTTAATGATTTGCTGGTTGAACATTTCCCCAAAATAGTGGATATTAAATTTACTTCGCAGATGGAAGAAGAGCTTGACGATATTGCCGAAGGCAAAAGAGAGTGGGTGCCGGTACTCAGGAAATTCTATACTCCTTTTGCCAAACAGCTTGAGGAAAAATATAAAGAAGTGACCAAAGAAAAAGTGACCAACCAAATTAAAACCGGAGAGAAATGCCCCGAATGCAAAGAGGGCGATTTGGTTGAGAAGATGGGACGTTATGGGCGGTTTACCGCCTGCTCCCGTTTTCCGGATTGCAAATATATCCAGAAGAAACCCAAAGCCGAAGTTGAAACCACCGGCGAGAAATGCGATAAATGCGGCGAGGGCGAAATGATTATCCGCTCCGGCAAGTTCGGCAAATTTTTGGCCTGCTCCCGTTATCCAAAGTGTAAAAATACACGCAAGATTGAAACCCAATAGGAGAGTGCGGAAAAATGGACTTTGACAAAATTACCGGCGCGATAGCAATGATTATCTCTTTGGGGATATCCTTACTGTTAGCCGACCAGATCCGGCTGGTGCGAAAAATTGGACGAACCGAAAATTTGTCGATACCCTTGCAGGTCATCGTAACACTGTCCTATTTGGGGTGGGTTCTGCACGGTTTAAGCACTGGCGACCTGTTTTTAACTATTTCGCAGAGTTTCGGATTCATCATGATGTGCATGCTTCTTTATTCTATAGAAAGAGCCCGGAAAAAGGACAAGTAATCATCCCTTCAAACATCCAAACATCGTTATGGACAAAGGAAGGGGTTTTTGTTAGGATAATCCGATTTTTCACAACAATTTCAAAAAGGAGAAAGAAAAATGAGAAAGATTTGGTTCTTGTTGATGTGCTTGCTTTTCGCGTTGGCGACAACCCCTGTTCACGCCGACCACCAGCGCACCATTCTGCAAGTCGGCGAGGCCACAATGTTCGTTGAACAAGGATCCGAATTTGAGTTGGATCAACTCTTCCATGGCGGCTATGGGTTACGCCTTTTGCGGGGTAAGGTTTTGGTCAAAGGCGAAGGCAGTATTGAGACTCCCAATGTGCGACAATCCGAGTGGAGAGATGTTGTTGTCAGCGGATCAACTGATTCAATATTTCAAGTCGTTGTTTCAAGTTATGGAACCAAGGTCAACGTCATTCGTGGATGGGTCCACATGTTCTACCCCTTTGAGGCGACACTCCTGCCATGTTATGTGGCAACGGTTGATTACCCAAGATTTAGGGTTGAGAAAGATTGTCCAAACAATTCTTCCTTTGAAGACTGGGCCATGAACACCGAGTCGTCCGCATCTAGCCACGAAGTCATCATTGAGCGACAAACAGAATATATTGTCGTACGCACCTATGTACCCGCTTGGGGTGGCTATCACAACATTCACTACTACTGCGACCCCTATGGCGACTGCGACTACCTGCTCCACCGCAATGGTTATTTCACTTATGCTGTCGGCGTTGGTTGGGTATGGGTACCCTACGACTATTTCTGGCAGAATGTTTACTGCTACGACTACGATAACTACTATATCGTAACGCACTATCACCAGCCGGAGTGGAGATATTACCACCACTACTATCACGGCCAGACACCGCCACAACCCCAAATTGTTAAACAAGCATCAGTTCGGCCGCCAGTCGTCAAACAAAAAATCGCGCCGATGGAGCCGGCCAACGCGCCAATTTCAAAAGAAGTTAAGCGCGAATATACCGAACCGGGAGACCGGCCAAAGCGCGAAAAAGAAACTCTTCAACAGCGGCGGGTTGAGCCGGAAAAAGTAAAACCCAAAGTTGAGAAGCTACCGGTTGAACCAGAAAGAAACAAACCTAATGTTGAGAGAACACCAGTTGAAAAAAAATCCGAACCCAAAACTGAAAAGTTGCCGCCGGGCTTTATTCCGCCACATACTTCTCCTCCCGAAATAAAACCGAAGCCCGAAGAAAAGGAGAAGCAAGAAAGACCTGTTATGGAACACAAGCAAAGCCGGCCAGCGGAGCAACCACCGGTAGTCAAGCCGGCTCCAAAAGATGAGCCGTCAAAAGAAAAGCCCGCCAACAAAAAGCAGGAGTCGGAGAAAAAGAAAATAAAGCCGAAGGCCGAAAAAAAGAAAGATAAAGAAAAAGAGCAGAACTGATCTGCTCCGCCTGTTCATACGAACAGGCTTTTGTTTACCAGTATCTATTGACGCCTTTTTAGAAGAAGATTACCCTGACAACAGAGGATTAACAAATGAATAAGCTGTTTTCTCAGTGTTTTTTAGCACAAATTGACAACAATATCAGAATCGGAGCAATCGCCGTTTTTGGAGAAACTAAAGAACAAATAGTAAACCAAGGAGCCGCCGCATTAAAACAAATCTATAGTGAGCGGGAGGGTTACAAAAACCACGGCACTACGGCTTACGAAATACCGGAAAAGTTGATAAGATACGCGCTGGGAAGCGGCAAAAAATTTTTTTGCATGGCCTGCATGGTAATAAAAGGCCGTCGCATGTTTTTAAGCGGCGGGGCGATGATTGAGGAGTCGCAAGACGCTGCTTGGGAAAAAGGCATGAAGCAACTTCTTGATGCCCACCCTCCCGACGATGGTTGGAATAACCATATTGTTATGGCTTACGAAACCCCGAGAGAAATTTTAGAAGAAGCTCTGGCGACATATCAAGCATTGTAAAAATTAACAAGCCCCCTGTGGGGCTTTTGTAATTACATCCGGCATCTAACATTTAAATTTTTTCGTAAATGTAGACGGTCTTATTACCGATTGGCCATTGCCCCACCAGAGAAAACCCGCTTTCATAATCCTTGAGCCGGAAAAGGCAAGTTATAATTTTAGCGCCACGAAGAAGCTCGGAAGAAAGTTTTGGTAAAATCTTGTCCGTCATCTTGGGCAAAAGATAAGCATAGACGACATCGGCTCCGGATATGTCGGCGTCAAACAAACTCCTTCTGACCACATCGGCTCTGTCACCGACCTTATGCCAGCGGTTTAACAATTTTGAAATCAGATACGGCCACCACGAAAGCTCATAACCGACCGCATGCTTAAAACCGGCGGCAATGGCGCCGCGCAATACCCTCCCATCGCCGCTACCCAAGTCAATAAATAATCCCCGCCGGCCGGAAGGCAAAAATGAAAACATCTTCCGGGCTATTTCTTTATTAACCGGAACATACGGCGCGCCCAAGATTGAAGAATAAATACCGGAACCAAAAAGTAGCAGTTCGCCCGCAACTAAAGCTACCGCTAAAAGCAAAAAGGCCAAGTAAAACGCGAGAAACAACATTTAATCTATGATGTTTTTTGCAATCGTGTTGAGTTCTTCAAGGGTGGCAAAACGAATGACGATTTTGCCGCCGGCGGCGTCACTGCGGATTAAAACCGGCGTTTTGAGAGTTTCTTTGAGGTTTTCTTCCAGCTCAATAAAACGTTTGTCTTTTTGGGGAGTTTTTTTGGATGGTTTGACGGCTTTAGCGCTTGAAGCCATGCTTTCCACATCTTTGGACGATACGCCGCCGGAAAGTATTTGTTTGAAAACCTGCATCTGCTGTTCGGCGTTATCAAACGACAACAACGCGCGGGCATGCGCTTTGGCGATCTTGCCTTCCTGCAAAGCGGTTTTAATTACAGCCGGCAGATTCAAAAGACGGATAGAGTTGGTCACAACTTCGCGCGACTTCCCCACCTTTTCGGAAATTTCTCTTTGGTTTAAGCCGAATTCTTTTTGCAAACGGTCATAGGCCCGGGCTTCTTCCATCGGATTAAGGTCTTCGCGCTGAAGGTTCTCAATAAGAGCAAGCTCCAGACGAACACTCTTGGCTCCGTCAGGCGGATCATCGCGGATAACCACCGGCACTCTGGGCAGACCGGCAATTTTGGCGGCGCGTAAACGGCGTTCACCGGCGATCAGTTGATAAGAAACATCCCTTCCTTTTATGGTTTCCGTTTCAATTTTGGAAACCAAGAGTGGCTGAAGTATGCCGTATTTGCGCACGGACTGCGCCAAATCCTTTAAAGCCGCCTCATCAAATTCCTTGCGGGGCTGGTCGGGGTTGGGTTGGATTTTATGCAATTCCACCAAAAAAACGCTCTCTTTTTGAGATTCGGGTTTTGCCGCACCGGTTGTTGTGGGAATCAGGGAACCCAGTCCCTTGCCCAGACCGAAGAATTTTTTCACTTATTATTCTATCCCAACCGAATGATTTCCTGCGCCAATTGGCGATACGCTTTGGCGGCAGACGAGTCGGGATCAAATTGCAAAATTGTTTTGCCGAAACTCGGCGCCTCGGCCAATGACACCGTCCGAGGAATCACCGCTTCAAAAACCCTCCCCGGAAAATTTTTGGTCACTTCGTTCAGCACCTGTCGCGCCAATTGGTTCCTCTTATCATACATTGTAAGTAATACGCCCAACACTTGCAAATCCGGATTGAGTCCGCTGTGCACCAGCTCGATTGTTTTTAACAACTGCCCCAGCCCTTCAAGGGCAAAATACTCGCACTGCACCGGAATCAAGACCTTTTCTGAAGCCACTAGGCCATTTATCGTCAGCAGTCCCAGCGACGGCGGACAATCAACCAAAATATAATCATAATTGGTGCGGATATTGTTTAAAACTTTTTTCAGGCGCGATTCCCGCTCCTCCATCGTCACCAGTTCCACGGTCGCGCCAGCCAAACTTTGCGACGCCGGCAGGATATCAAAACCAAAAATTGAGGTCCTCTTAAGAAATGTGAGCGGATTCTGGTCATTGACGATAGCGTGGTAAATATTGGGGTGTTCTGTGTCCATATTTACACCCAGTCCCACCGTCGCATTAGCTTGCGAATCAAGGTCAACCAAAAGCACATATTTTCCCTGCGCGGCAAGGTATGCTCCGAGATTGATGGAAGTTGTCGTTTTGCCCACGCCCCCCTTTTGATTGCAGACCGCGATAATGCGAGCCATGGAAAAAATAATTAGCCTATTTCCATTTTACAATAACCGCTTTAATTTACAATAACAAAGAAAGTTGCTTTTGCGGATAAATCTGCTACAATGTTTAAGTTTTGCATATTCCAATACATGAGGAGAAAATGCAGGTTATCAGCCAAGGTTCTCATTTTGAGGTGCGGTACAGGGTAACTTCAGAATCGCACAAAGACAACACGCCCCTTAAAAAAGACGGCGAGGAACCACTTGTAAATGGCGGCGTTCTAATGGAACATCGCGCGCTTTTAGAAATACGGCCCGGCGAAGTGCCGGCAACAGCTTTTGAGCGGCTAAAGAAAAATCTTACCGATTCCAGTGTCCGCATTTACGGAACGCTCCGGCTGGTTGAGGTCATTCGGGTTGAAGTTCTTCGCGCGGAATCGGACTTAAATTCCAAGAATGACGATACCAACAGCGACCCTGTTGAAAAAACCATCTGGCATTACCATCAGCGCTAACCCCGCCTCCGGCGGGTTTTTCTTTGTCTTATTGGTTAAAATGTGGTAGAGTTTATACGCCTTTTGCACTGACTCTATGCCCAAAAACAAAATCAAAAACAATATTAAGCCCAGCATAAAGCCCCCTAACAAGGGTCAGAACAGGCCGCCAGTGGTGGTTGTTTTAGGACACGTTGACCATGGCAAAACAATGCTTCTTGATACCATCCGCAAAACTAATGTCATCGCCACCGAATCCGGCGGCATCACCCAGCATATCGGCGCTTATCAGGTTGATATAGCAACCAAGAACCAAGAACCAAGAACCAAGAAGATCACCTTTTTGGATACGCCCGGCCATGAGGCCTTCTCGGCCATCCGCGCGCGCGGCGCCAAAGTCGCCGATATCGCCGTTCTCGTGGTGGCCGCAGACGAAAGCGTCAAACCGCAAACCAAAGAAGCCATCAGGGCTATCAAGGAAGAAGATGTGCCTTTCATTGTCGCCATCAACAAAATTGACAAAGAAAATTCCAATCCGCAGAAAGTTCGCCAAGATCTGGCAACCGAAGACGTCATTGTTGAGGACTGGGGCGGCAAAGTGCCGATAGTGGAAATTTCAGCCAAAGACGGGCGGAATATCCCCGAACTCCTTGAAATGATTCTTTTGGTGGCGGAACTTGAAGAACTAAAAGAAGATCTGTCTTCGCCGGCTGAAGGAGTGATCATTGAATCAAATTTGGACAAACAGCGAGGATATGTCGCTACGGCTTTGACGCAAAAAGGCATCCTGAAACTGGGAGATTGGATTGTGGCGGGCGCTGTTATCGGCAAAGTTAAATCAATGGAAGATTTTAAAGGTGAACCTCTTTTCCAGGCAATTCCCTCGCAACCGGTTTTAATTGTCGGCTGGCCTTTTGCGCCAGAGATCGGAATAACTTTTGTTGTTACCGAATCAAAAGAAGAAGCCCTGAAGAAACAAGAAGAAGAAAGCATCAACCCGCAGCCGCTTTTTTCTTTCTTCAAAAGTTCCGCCAAAACCGCTCCGGAAAGCGGAAAGAAAATCTTAAACTTGATTTTCAAAACAGATGTATTGAGTTCTCTTGAGGCCATTGAGACGGCTTTGCAAGCTATTAAATCCGAGGATGTCGGTTACCGTGTGTTAGGTTATGATATCGGAAATATCTCTGAAGCAGATTTAAAAACGGCCATGGGCACTAAAGCGACAGTGGTCGGATTCCGCGTTGAGATTGACGGCGGAGCGCGCAAGCTGGCCGAACGTGAAGGAATTAAAGTGACAAATTTTAACATTATCTATGACTTAATAGAATTTGTACGACAAGAAATGACCAACTTGCTTGAGCCGGTAATAAACAAAGTTCAGTTAGGCAAGTTGCGGGTGTTGGCATTATTCAAAAAAGAAGGCAAGAGTCAGGTCATCGGCGGGAAGGTTACAGTCGGCAAGGTTACTCGCGGAGCGATGATTGACCGTAACGGCATAAAAATAGGCCGTTTGTTACAGCTTCAAAAGAACAAGGAAGATGTCACCGAAGTTGCCGAAGGCAATGAGTGCGGCATGAAAATTGAACTCGCCGACATCTCCAAAGATATTAAAGAAAGTGATACGCTAGAGATATATGAGGAGGAGAAGATAAAGCGTAGCTTATAATCTTCACAATTTCTAAATCCTAATTTCTAATCCATTCGACTTGGTTCGACCCCGCTCACCACAAGTCGCTCAGGATGGTGAGCCCTGTTGAATCCATTTCTAAATAAATCACAAATTGCAAATTCCAAATATTTTGAATTCGATCGTGGATCCTCGATAACTGTAAAATATGGCCGGGTAGCCAAGAGGTAAGGCAAGGGTCTGCAAAACCCTTATACGTGGGTTCGATTCCCATCCCGGCCTCCACAATCAAAACGGCCCGTACGGGCCGTTTTGATTGTGGAAAACAGATTTAAGGAGTTAGGGTAGGCGACGGCGTAATGGTGGGCGGACAAGTGTTGGGATAAACTTGAATAGTCGCGACCTGCGAATAAACGGAAGCTCCGCCGACTGTTGCCATTATTTGATAGTCCCAAGTGGCGGCGTTTGTCTGATCGATATAAATATTTACCGAAGAGCCCACTCTGCCGACATTTACAAACTTTTCATTCAAATTACTGAATCGCCGTTTTTGCACCACATATCTTGACGCATTAGGAAATTTATCCCACTTAAGATTTACCTCGTAAACATTATTGTTTCCAAGACTGACGCAGTTCGCGGTAAGTATCCACTCCGGAACCGGAACTGCGGCTTCGGATTCTCCCGGCGCCACTCTGTAATATCTTGACCACACGTAATAACCCCCGCCCGCAACGGCGGCAATGAGCAATATAACGACCAGAAAACCGAAACCTTTTTGTTTTTGGTAATTCATACGATAATTATACTACACAAACTAATGCGGCAACTGTGGATAAGTAAATCCAGCACAATCCGATTGTGCTGGATAAAAAGACCGACCGCTATGGTCGGTTTTGTTTTTGACACTTACCCATCATACTATTTTAAAGACCTCTTTTCAAATCTTTACGGATTATATACCCTTTGAATAACAATGGCAAATCAAAAAACAATTCTTGTCACCGGCGGGTGCGGATTCATCGGCAGTCATTTTGTGAGGCATTGGCTAAAGCGCCATCCCGATTTTCGGGTTGTTAATCTGGACAAACTCACTTACTCTGGTAATCCTAAAAATCTGGAAGATGTCGCTCAAAACAAAAACTATATTTTCATAAAAAGCAGTATCGCTGACAATGAAAAAGTCGCCGCCGTTTTCAAAAAATACAAACCAGATTACCTTGTCAACTTCGCCGCCGAAACGCATGTTGACCGCTCCGTCCACGAAGGCGCAAAACCCTTTCTTGACGCCAACATTTACGGCGCGTACGCGCTTCTTGAAGCAATCAAGGAATACGGCCTTGAAAAAGCTGTTTTCGTTTCCACCGACGAGGTCTACGGGAGTTTGCCGTTAAAATCTAAGAATAAATTCACTGAAAAAACTCAATACGCCCCGCGCAGTCCTTATTCGGCTTCAAAAGCGGCCGGCGACCTCTTGTGCCACGCTTATTATTCTACATGGAAACTGCCGGTCATAGTAACGCATTGTTCCAACAACTACGGCACCCATCAATATCCCGAAAAACTAATCCCTTTTTTCACCCTGCGAGCATTAAAAAATAAATCTCTGCCTCTGTATGGTAAAGGAGAAAACATCCGCGACTGGATTCACGTGCTTGACCATGTGGAAGGAATTGAACACGCTCTTCTTAAGGGAATGGCTGGCGAGGTGTATAATATGGGAGGCGATGATGAACGGCCGAACATCGCGATTGCGCGTGCAATTTTGGACATATTGAAAAAACCGCGCTCGCTCATAACCTTCGTCGCCGACCGCCCGGGCCACGACCAGCGTTACGCCATTGGCCATTCAAAAATCACCCGCGAGCTCGGCTGGATGCCGCGCCGTTCTTTTGACAAGATGTTGCCCTATACCGTCAAATGGTATATAGATAATCCAAGGTGGACAAAAAGCATTCGTGGGGAAATTACACGCGTAAATTCCCATATTAAATAGGAGGAACAATGAAAGGAGTAATTCTCGCAGGCGGGCATGGCACGCGGTTGCGCCCTTTGACAAAAATCACTAACAAGCACCTCATAGCAATATATGACCGGCCGATGATTCTTTATCCGCTGGATACTTTAATTAAGGCGGGGGTTAAAGATATTCTTATAATTTCCGGCAGGGAACACGCCGGACATTTCGTGGAATTTCTCGGTTCCGGCAAAGATTTAAAGATAAGGTTAACTTATAAAGTCCAGGAAAAAGCGGGAGGAATCGCCCACGCGCTGGCCCTTGCTGAAGATTTTGCCGGCAAAGACCCCATAACAGTCATCCTCGGGGACAATATTTCGGAGATAATTTTTCCAAAGCAGTGCAATCTTTTAACGGCGGGGCGGTAATATTTCTCAAAAAAGTATCCGACCCGCAAAGATTCGGCGTGGCGGAAATGATAAACGGCAGAATCCAGAAAATCGTTGAAAAGCCGAAAAATCCTTCCTCCAACCTAGCCGTCACCGGGCTTTACCAATACGACAACAGTGTTTTTGAAATAATTAAGTACTGGCTGACACCGTCTGGCCGCGGAGAACTGGAGATTACCGATGTAAATAATTGTTACATCAACCGGGGCGCTATACAGACAAAAATAGTGAAAGGGTTTTGGTCTGACGCAGGCACTTTTGATAGTTTGGCCAAGTCGATCAACTGGGCGTTAAAAAGGGAAAAATAACCGCAAACAGCGGTTTTTGTTTTTTTGTAGTAATTCGCCTAATCCAAAACATGCTTTCACGGATAGACAGTGCGCTCTTTTTAGGGTAAAATACAATGGATTTTTATTATCTGCTCGGGTGGTGGAATGGTATACACGAAGGACTTAAAATCCTTTGCCCGCAAGGGCTTGCGAGTTCGAGTCTCGCCCCGAGCACCAGAATTTGACGACATGTTTTATAATGCTAAAATAGATTAATGAGAACAACAAAACCGAAAAGGGGTGAAATTATAGAGATCGGCGCATTGTTAGAAGATTTTAACAGTAAGTTTGATTTGGTGGCCGAACAAACTTCTCAAATTCCAGAAATAAAAAGTGGGATTAACGGTCTGGCCGAAGATATGGAAATAGTAAAAACCGACTTGGAATTTATTAAGGGCGCCCTCAAAAAGAAAGTTGACATGGATGAATTTTCAGCATTAGAACGTCGCGTCATATCTCTAGAAAGCAGACTGCGCTAACCGCGAAAGAACCTGTTAAAAACATCGGTCCGAACCATACCAAAATCCAACCTTCCGATTTTTTGCAAAAAACGCAAAGAAGCGTTTAAATGATAAAAGCCAGATGTCTGGCTTTTTAAGTCCCCATAGCTCAACTGGATAGAGCGCAGCCCTCCGAAGGCTGAAATCGAGGTTCAAATCCCCGTGGGGACACCAAAACAAAATCCCGCAAAGCGGGAGTAATAATTTATGGTTCTATCAACTTTCCATTCAGTTCGTAAAAAACTCTGACACCCTCAAATCGGTTGTCGGTGCGATTGTGCCAGCTGACTCCAAACGGCGGCTTTTTGTTCAGCTTGGCAAGGATATATACGCTGGCAACACACTCGCCATCTTCAAACCAGAAATCCGGTTTCCAGTCATAGCGATTCATGATTTGCGCCATGGAGACGGACTCGGAACTTTCATAAAAGTCTCTGTGAGGAATGATGGTTGAATAGTAACCGTCAAAACGCCGCCTGACCGGTCCAACCTTTTTTAAACTTTCTTCCTTTTCAATCTCCAGACACTCCAGAAGCGTTTCGTTTTTAATCATAGCGTTCAACTTTTCAAGGTGTCGCCGAAACGACGCTAAATCAAGCAGTCGTTCGTCGTTAAATACTGGCATCATGACTTCCTCCTTTTGCCGTCTTTCGGCATATTTTACCAAAGATATAAAAATAAGCAAGTTTGACAGCAGGGTGTTCTTGTGCTTAAATTACATAAGTTCCCGCCAACGAAACGAGGTGATATTGTGAATACTGGAAATGAGCCGTGGTTTGACAGCGGATACTTGAAACTACGCACGGTCCGCTTTGTGAATGGCGGCCTAGTGGTGCAATTTGACAACGGAGATACGGTTGGGGTGTCCGTGTCGGATCTTAATCTTCCCCGACATCCCGACTTAGGATGGAATAAAGCATATCTTAACGAGGATGGTTCGGTAATAATCCCCGGCAATCCAAATTTTGAAATTCCGGGGCTGACTTTCCGCATGCTGACTGATGACGCTTTCGCCAAGCACATGCAGGAACAAGCGGTGCTTCAAAGAAAGATAGTCGGCGCGCGCATTAGAAGAATGAGGGAAAGAAAGAATTTAACCGCAGAAGAGGTCGCTGTCGGCGCCGACATCAGCTTAAGCGAGCTGGAAAAGATAGAGAACGGCGAGAGCAATCTGGCCGATAACATAGGACTCTTGATGCTGATTCTTAACTACATGGGATACGCCCCGGCAGATTTGGTCAAAGAACAGTAACGCGGCCGCAAGGTCGCTTTTTTTAATCACATGACCCCTAAAGAACTAAAAAAACAATTTGCTAAAATCCCGCACAATCCGGGCATATACATTTTCAAAGACCGGAGCGGGCGGAAGCTTTATATCGGCAAGGCCGTTGACCTCAAAAAAAGGTTGTTTTCGTATGCCCGCGTCAGCGACAACCGGATAGACAAAATGCTTGAGTTGGCAAAATCAATAGAACTCCACCCGACCACATCCGACATTGACGCGCTGATATTAGAGTCGCAATTGATAAAGCTCCACCGCCCGCAATTCAATATCATGCTCCGCGACGATAAGCAATACTTTTACATGGTTTTCACCGCAGAAAAATTTTCTAAAATTTTTCTTACGCATCAAATCGGAAATTGGAGATTGGAAATTGGAAATTTTATTGGTCCCTTCACCGACGGAACCGCCCTTAAAACTACCCTCCGCTTCCTGCGCAACATATTCCCCTACTGCACCTGCAAAGAAAAGCACAATATCCCCTGCCTAAACTATCATATCGGGAAGTGCCTCGGATTTTGTTGTTTAAAACAACAAAATCCGAACTTACAACTGACAATCAATCCCGATCCGAAGAACAAGGATCCGCGACAGAGTCGGGACAACAGACAACAATATCAAAAAAATGTCAGAGCGGTGAAAGATATCCTAAACGGCAAAAGAACATCGCTTATCGGAAAACTGGAAAAAGAAATGAAAGATGCCGCCGACAGGAGTGACTTTGAAAAAGCCATTGAACTAAAGAGCAAATTAGGGGCGCTAAAAAAGATTTTTGAAAACGCCAACATTATTCATAATGCTAAATTCTTAATTATTAATTCTAAAAATACCGGGAAAAATACCGCATTAACAAAGTTAAAGGAAATGCTCGATTTGAAACGGCTCCCCACGAGAATCGAGGGTTACGACATCGCCAACATTCAAGGCCAATTCGCCAGCGGAGCGATGGTTGTTTTTACAAACGGCAAACCCGACAAAACCTCCTACCGCAAGTTTAACATCCGCCAAAGCGAAGGCCGCTCAAACGATACCGCCATGCTGAAAGAAGTGATAACGCGACGGCTGCAACACAACGAATGGCCCTTGCCCGAGCTGATTGTTGTTGACGGCGGCAAGGGTCAGGTCGGCGCCACGCTTGCGGCTCTCCGCAAACAACGCCGGAGGATACCCGTCATCAGCCTGGCGAAAAACGCGCGCCACCGCGGCAACCACATATTTATCGGCAACCGCAAAGAAGCTGTCAGCTTATCCGCGCTCCCGCCGCAAGTCAGAAATTTAATATTGGTCATAGACGCTGAAGCCCACCGCTTCGCGATATCCCACTACCGCTCCCGCCACCGCAAGGGTATCTTTTAGATATTGATTCTTTTATCGTAAAGTGGTAATATCTACTAGAAATGCGGATAATATACAGGATATTAGCTAATTCAATAGCTATTTATGCCGCCACACTCCTGGTGCCGGGGTTTTATGTAATCGGCGGATGGACTGATTTCCTATTAGCCGGACTGGCGCTGGGACTGCTCAACTTTTTTGTAAAACCGATTCTGAAACTGGTTTCTTTTCCGATGATAGTGCTGACGCTGGGATTATTCCTGATCATCATCAACGCTATCGTCATCTGGCTGTTAGGTGTTGTGTTAAGCTTTGTCGTTATTGATAATTTAATCAGCTTAATGTTCGCCACAATAATCATAGCGGTCGCAAACCAGTTGCTCTATTCTTTTATGGATAGCGCATAATTAATCAAAGTTTATGAAAATTATAACCTACGCGGAAATAGTGCTGTCGGCTTTGCTGATAATCGCTATTTTGCTTCAGCAAAAAGGCATGGGACTTTCTTCCGCCATCGGTGGAGGATTTATGGAATACAGCACCAAGAGAGGCGCCGAGAAGGCTATTTTCTATGCCACGATAGTGCTGGCAATTTTATTTTTCGGAATAGCCGTCGCAAGACTCCTCATTTAGATAGAATCTAGGAGCTAGAAACTAGAATCTGGCGGTTTATCAATTCTATTTTCTAATTTCTGTTTACTACTTTCCAATTTGAACGATCACCAGCTGGACGATTTCTTTGGTTTTAAATCGCCCGACGAAGAAAAAAAACGCAAAGAAGGAATCAGGGAAAGCATATTGAAGAACCTCGGCCAGAGTTTAAAGCTCCGGCTTATCCCCAGAGTCCTCTCCCAAAAAGAACGGCGTTTAATCTTGGCCTTATTGATTCTGGTTGCCGGGTCAATAGCGTCTTTGCCGTTTACTTTTTATTATCATTTTACCGCCACGCGGCCGGATTACGGCGGCTCTTTCAGCGAAGGAGTCATCGGCGAACCGCGCCATATTAATCCTCTTCTCGCCAAAACCGATGCCGACAACGACCTTACTGAACTTATATTTTCAGGCCTCATGAAATATAATGACACGGGCAAGCTGGTTCCGGATCTGGCTAAATCCTATGAAATCTCCAGCGACGGTCTAAAATATACCGTCTATATCAAAGAGGATGCCGAGTGGTCTGACGGAAAACCGGTTTCCGCCGATGATATTATTTTTACCATCCAAACCATACAAAATTCCGACTATGGCAGTTCTTTGAGAATAAACTGGCAGGGAGTTGAGGTGGAAAAAGCCGGTGACTATGCCGTTATATTCAAATTAAAAAATAAATACGCCCAGTTCCTCAACAACTTAACCGTCAAGATACTGCCGAAACACCTTTGGCAGGACATCAAACCAATAAATTTCGCGCTTTCCGAGCTTAACATTAAACCAATCGCTTCGGGTCCGTTTAAATTCAAAAAATTAAAAAAGGATAAGCTGGGAGCGATACGGTCTTACGAACTTGAAGCAAATAAAAATTTCTATGACGGGCGGCCATACATAGACAATATCGAGTTCAAATTCTATGCTTCGGAAGATGCGATGATTGACGCCCACAATAAGGGCGAGATAGGGGCGATGAGTTTTGTTTCGCCCAAAAATATCAAAAAAATAAAATTCAAACAGCGTCTTTCAATTCAAAAAATAAATATGCCGCGCTACTTTGCCGTATTCTTCAACCAAAATCAAAGCAAATTGCTTTCTGACAAAAATGTCCGGCTCGCCTTGGCCTACGGAACCGACAAAAATGACCTCATAAAACAAGTGCTCGACGATAACGGCATAACGGTTGATTCGCCTCTGGTTGGTGGAGCTTTGGATATAAGCGACAGCGTAACAAAGTATTCTTACGATCCGGATAATGCCAAAAAGATGCTCTCAACGGCGGGGTGGACTAATGCGGATGAACACGGCATCTTGAGCAAAAAAGACGGTTCTGACCGACTGTCTGTCAAGATAACAACCTCCACCTGGCCGGAGCTCGCTGAAGTCGCCAACATACTTAAAGAACAATGGAGCAAAATAGGGGTTGAGGTTAATACAGAAGTTTTGCCCATAACCGAATTACAGCAGACCATTAAAGACCGCGGCTATCAAACGCTTCTTTTCGGCGAGATATTAAATATTGATCCCGACCCTTTCAGTTTATGGCACTCATCGCAAAAAAGAGAGCCGGGACTGAATCTGGCGCTATATGACAATAAAGCCGCCGATACGCTATTGGAAGACGCGCGGCAGACCCTTAATCCTCTGGAACGCGCCAAAAAATATGATGATTTCCAGAAACTGGTAGCCGAAGACATACCGGCCATTTTCCTGTATAACCCGCAGTATCTTTACGCCCAATCAAATAAAATAAACGGCTTTGACAGTAAAATAATAGCCGCCCCCTCGGACCGTTTCGCCAACGCCAATCAATGGTATGTTGAAACTAAAAGAGCTTTCGGGGAGAAGGAGTAACGATATACGTTCGCGCTACTGCACTCAGTATTTTCTCACCTTCGTTCGTCAATTGCAATTTAAACTAACTTAAGGTATAATTACCTTTCATTCAACTCTCTCAAATAGCTATTTTTTAACTAAATAACTCTTGTACCGAGTCCGGATGGTGAAATTGGCAGACACGTAGCGTTCAGGGCGCTATGACCGCAAGGTCGTGGGAGTTCAAATCTCCCTCCGGGCACAATGGAAGAAAATAATAAAGAATCAGAGCAACTCTTCACGATTGAACCCCTAGTTCAAAAGGAGGAAAAACCGACAGCAACATTAACGGCAACCCCGACACGTCGGTTTTCAAGCCGTTCAAGAAGGCCATCCGGACAACCGCAAAGGCCTCAAACCCAGCCGGCAGAAAGCGCGCGCCGGCCAGAATCGGGCCAACAACCAAGACGCTCTCCCCGCCCGCGGAACCGTTACGGCGCTCCCCGTTCACGCTTAGCCGGTGAAAGACGCTTGCCGCCGACTCAAATACATCAAGGCCGCATCGGCACGCCCGAAGGAGTTGATATGAGTAAAGAAGATACTCTGAAAATTATCCCTTTGGGAGGGCTGGGCGAAATCGGCAAAAATATGTATGTGGTTGAATACCGAGACGATATTATCGTAATTGACGCCGGCGTTATGTTCCCGCAAGACAATATGCCCGGCATAGACTTCGTCATTCCCAATACCAAATACCTCGAGGAGAGAAAGCAAAACATCCGCGGCTTGATACTGACGCATGGCCATTTTGACCATGTCGGCGCCGTATCTTACCTGCAAGACAAGCTTGGCCATCCCGATATCTATACCGCCGAGCTGACCAAACGATTCGTGGAAAAAAGGCATGTAGAGTTCTCGCATCTCCCTAAACTTAATTTCCATGTCGTAAAGCACGGCGACAAGATTAAATTCGGCGATTATCTTGAAGCGGAGTTTTTCCACATGAACCACAACATCCCCGATGATTTGGCGGTGATAATCACTACTCCGTGGGGCACTTTCATGCATACGGCTGATTTTAAATTTGACCCCAATCCGATGAATGACAGGCCGGCGGACTTAAGGCGCTTAAAAGAATTTGGAGACCGCGGCGTGGATATTTTAATGTGCGAATCAACCGATGCCGAAGAGGAGGGGCATTCCCTTTCGGAACAGACGATTTTTGAAAATATGGACAAGATATTCAAAGACGCAAACGGCATGATACTTGCCGGCACTTTTTCCACCATGATTAACCGTATGCAGCAGATGGTTCAGCTATCTGAAAAATACGGCCGCAAAGTAATATTTGACGGCTACAGCATTAAGACCAACATTGAAATAGCCAAAGAAATGGGTTACATCAAGCTGGCTAAAGGCACCCAAATACCTATGGAACAAGTGGATAATTACCCCCGCAACCGCATCACCGTTATCGCCACCGGCGCGCTGGGGCAGGAAAGCTCTTCGCTGATGCGAATTATCAACCAAGACCACCGCCACCTGCGGGTGCTAAAAGGAGATTCGGTTATTTTCTCGTCGTCGGTCATCCCGGGCAACGAGCGCAGTGTTCAGTATTTGAAAGACGGGCTTTATCGCGCCGGAGCGAGGGTCTATCACTACCAAATGATGGATATTCACGCCGGCGGACACGCCAAGAAAGACGACCTACGGCAGATTCTGGATTTAATCCGCCCCAAATTCCTCATCCCCCATCACGGACATTATTCCATGATGGTCACGCTTGGCGATCTGGCGGTTAAAGAAAAGGGCATGCCGCCGGAAAATGTAATCATTGCCGATAACGGCAAGATAATTCACTTCACCAAAGACCGCTGGTGGTTTGATAAAATACAGGCGCCGGCTAATTATATCATGATCGACGGATTGGGCATCGGCGATGTGGGCAATGTGGTCATGCGCGACCGCCAGGTCTTGGCCGAGGACGGAATGTTCGTCATCGTCGCTTTGCTGGATACCAGAACCGGCAAAGTAAAAGGCAGCCCCGACATTATTTCCCGCGGATTCATCTATCTTAAAGAAAACAAGGATATGCTGATGCAGGTCAGACGGCGCGTCCGAGCTATTATTGAAAGCAAGTCCATGTTGCCGGAGGCCAATGCGGCATATCTTAAGGACGAGATTCGCAATCAGATTGGACTTTACCTTTTCCAGCAGACCGAGAGACGGCCCATGGTGCTCCCCGTGTTAATAGAAGTGTAAACAAAACTTCCCAGTCATATAAACGAAGCCCCAATAAGTTGGGGGCCTTTCCGTTTATATAACCACAAGGGCTTCGCCAATCTCATCGTTAAAATATCCGCTTGAAACTCAACGTAGTCCAACTACGCTTCGTTTCAATGCTCGATTTTACCTTGATATTGGCGAAGCTGGAAAGTTTTGAAATACGCATTCGGCTCACATTATGAGCCGAGTGGTAATTGAAACTAAATTAATTTTGAGATATCCTAAATATATGAAAAAAGTTTCTTTAACCGGTGACAGACCGTCGGGGCCACTTCACATCGGCCATCTTTTTGGCTCTCTCTTATCTCGCAAAGAAACAGAAATTGAAAATGAGTCATATGTTATGGTTGCTGATGTTCAAGCGCTAACTGACCACTTTGATCAGCCAGAAAAAATAAGAGAAAATATTTATGAAATAACGGCTGATAATCTGGCCGTCGGTCTCAATCCTGAAAAAACAACTTTTTTTATCCAAAGTAAAATTCCTCAAATTGCGGAGCTTACTGTTTTTTTCTCAAATCTGGTAACAGTAAATACGCTAAAAAGAAACCCGACCGTTAAAACCGAGATTGCCGAAAAAAAAGATTTATTTGGCCAAGAAGGAGAAAGTTTAACATATGGATTTTTAGGATACCCTGTTAGCCAAGCGGCCGATATTACAATCGTAAGGGCAGAAGTCGTTCCTGTCGGAAGCGACCAGCTACCAATGATAGAACAAACTCGTGAGATCGTTGAAAAATTCCACAGAACTTACCCCATAAAAGGAAATACCTTCCCGTTGCCAATAGCTAAATTATCTGACGCTCCAAAAATTATTGGATTGGACGGTTCTGCTAAAATGTCCAAGAGCTTGAATAATGCGATATATCTCAAAGACACTCCCGAAAAAACTGCTGAAAAAATAAAAACCGCAAAAACCGACTCCGGTTCATCAATAAAAGAACTAACCGACCCCAACCCGTCGCCCTCTATTTATAACTTGGTTAGGATCTACGCATTAATTCATAACCAAAAAATAATAGATGCCTACAAAGAATTAGACGGCATGAAATACAGCCCTTTCAAAGAAAAGCTTGCAAAAGACCTAAATAATTATCTCTCCCCGATACGAGAGAGAAGAGAAGAATTGAAACCAGATTATATAAAAGAGGTGCTGGACGCTGGTTCTAAAAAGGTACTTAAAAAAGCAGAAGAAACAATGGCTCTGGTCAAAAAAGCGATGAGAATAGATTATTAGCAAAAGAAGTCACCAAAATCCTCGAATCTTCCGAAGAAAAGGCAAGAAAAATCGCAGATGTGAATCTGCGAGAAATCAAAACAAAGATGGGGTTACTCTAGGTTTACCTAGTCCTCGCTTCTCATATAATCTTTCAACATGTCACTCTCTATTGGAATTGTCGGCCTGCCTAATGTCGGGAAGTCCACCCTTTTTAAGGCGCTGACTAACAAGCAGGTTGATATTCAGAATTATCCCTTTACTACCATTGACCCGAATGTGGGCGTGGTTGAGGTGCCCGATGAACGGGTGGACAAGCTGGCCGAACTTTCGCATTCAAAGAAAAAAATATACGCCACGGTAGATTTTACCGACATCGCCGGGCTTGTTAAGGGCGCCTCGCAGGGCGAGGGTCTGGGCAACAAGTTTCTCGCCAACATCCGCGAGGTGGATGCCATCGCCCAAGTCGTCCGCGCGTTTGAAGATTCCAACATTACCCATATTCATAACCGCATTGACCCCGCCGACGACATCTCCATCATCAATACCGAACTGGTCTTGGCAGATCTTGAAACCGTTTCAAAAAGAATAATAAGCGCCGGTTCTACCGCCAAAGGCAACAACCTTGAAGCCAAGAAAGCCAAGACCGATCTGCCTATTTTGGAAAAATTCAAAAATCATCTTAACGCCAACGAAATAATATCCGAACTGGAGCTCAACAAAGACGAAACAGCGCTGGCCAATGAACTTAATCTTCTGACCGCCAAAAAATTTATCTACACAATTAACGTTTCCGAAAGCCAGCTTGAGCAAAAATGGCAGCCAGACGACAAATTAAAAGCGGCAATCGGCGATGCGCCGTATGCAGTAATATGCAACACCCTTGAACTGTCAATCTCCGAGATGAAGCCGGAAGAAAAAAATGCCCTGCTTAAAGAACTGGGCCTTCCCGAATCGGGGCTGGATAAACTTACCAAGATCGGCTACCGGACTCTCAACCTTTTAACATTCCTCACCACCGGCGAAGATGAAACCCGCGCCTGGACGGCGCATATCGGCGACCCTATTCCGAAAGCCGCCCGCGCCATTCACACCGATTTTGAAAAACTTTTTATCCGCGCCGAAGTCATTAACTGGCAAACCCTACTAGATGCCAGCAGTTGGGGCAAGGCGCGCGAGCATGGTACTCTCCGAACCGTCGGCCGTGATTATGTTATAAATGAAGGGGATGTGGTTGAAATTAAAATATGAGATGCTTGCCCCGTCACCGAACAAGCATATGCCAACGCGTGCGGAAGCACGCGTTGGCATATGCTTGTTTTGATGCGGGGTGGCGGAGATAAAGATATAATTGACAATTCAAGCCCAAATTGCTATCATACCGCACATGCTTATGGAGGATGCAATAAATCAAAATTACGAACTGGCATTTCATATTAATCCTGATCTGGAAGAGGCCAAAATACAGGAAATTGCCCGTTCTATCGGACAGACCGTAACCTCAAGCGGAGGCGTTATTGCCTTTGCAAAAATGCCCGAGCGAGCCAGACTTTCCTATCCGATAAAGAATCGCCGCAACAGCTACTTCGGTTATCTTCAGTTTAGCAATTCATCTTCGGAGATATTAAAACCTATGCAAGACCAGCTTAAGTTAAACAACGACATAATGCGCTTCCTGTTGCTTAAAACAGAATCAGACGCCCAAAAGAAAACCCAGATGGCCCAGCGAGCTAAGTTTCAAGAAAAGCGAGCCCGCGCCTCTCAAATGGCTGAACAGAAAAAAACAACCGCCAAAGAAAAACCAACAGTCAAAGCTGACGAAAAGCAGTTGGAAAAGCAATTGGAAGATATTATTGAAAAATTGTAATCAACAAAAAAGAAATTTAGAACACAAGTCTGTTTGACCAAATTCGAGGCAAAGGCGAAGGTCGAACCGAGCTGTATAACACATACTGCAAGGGAGAACTGGATCCCTTAACAAAGAAGTTGGTCAAACATTAAGGGCTCATTTATCGAAGGTCTTATAATAGTCAAAGACCCGACAAATGAGCAGACAAGTTATAAAATGAATCTAAATAAGGTTTATCTTATAGGCCGCCTAACCCAAGACCCTGAAACAAGAGCAATCCCAAGCGGCCAGACGGTTACCACCTTGCGGATGGCGACCAACCGCGTTTGGAACGACAACGGCCAGAAAAAAGAAGTGGCTGAATACCATACCATTGTTGCGTGGGGACGGATAGGTGAAATTGCCAGCCAGTATCTGCGCCGCGGCGGATTATTGATGGTGGAAGGCCGAATACAGACCCGTTCCTGGACCGGACAGGATAATGTAAAACGCTATATGACCGAGGTTGTTGCCGAAAGCCTTCAGCTGGGCCCCCGAAGTGGCAATCCGGAAGCAGACGCTAGGAGTGTTGCTCCAGCTGTGACTGACATCCGCAAGCCGTCAATTCCGGTGGATGATATCCCCATTATTGACGCCAACGAACCGGTAAGTCACGGGGTTGATGAGAGCGAAGTAAAAATTAAGGAAGAAGATTTACCATTCTAGCGACCATGTGACCAGCAATCAAGCGACACAGGAAAGACCTAGTCACTTGGTCCTTGGTTATTTAGTTACTATTCGTTATGAACTGCCCCTTGTGTCAGGACAATATCAATCGGGTTGATTATAAGAATACCCAATTTTTAAGGAAGTTTGTCACTTCCCAGTTTAAGATCGGCACTTCGCGTCGCAATAAGCTTTGCAACAAACACCAACGCGGAATCGCCAACGCCGTCAAGCTTGCCCGCTTTATGGCGCTAATGCCGTATACACGCCTGCAAACCGTCAAAAAGAATATCTAAAACTTTAAATTTGTGCGGTCTGCTTTGTTGCAGGTTTCAGCAAAATTCAAAGACCCCGCTTTAGCGGGGTCTTTGAATTTTGCCTGCGGTACTCATTCACAATACCGCCAGTATTGCTCATTCCGTTCCTCGCCTGCGTCGCGCATCCCATCCCAAATTTTAAGTTTTATAAATTGCTACTTTGTGAAAAGAATTCTGGTGTTTTTGAGCAAAAAAAGAGCCCAGGGACATGGAGTCGCCTGGGCTGAAGTAATAAGGCCAGAAACAAGGAATAATGGCGAGGTGGGATTCACCGGATCACTGGTGTAACCCTCCACCCACCTCGCTCTCTTCTTTTTTTCGCCATTCCCGCCGCTCCGAAGGCGGTTCAGGTGCGGCTTTGCTGCAACTCGCCCGTTCCCCAGGAACCGGTACACCGATTCTCTCGCGAGCCGTAAAGAGATGGCATGGAGCTACTCGACACAGTGCCTTCCAATAAGTAAGCGCACTCCGTCGAATGCCATCCCGAAGGGTTCCTTTTACGGAGATCGCTACTCTGTCCCCCCTCATAACCAGTGTGGTAAAAACCACCATTTTTGCTTGTAAAAATGCAGGAAAGTGGCGAGCTTCTTATCAATCTGTTAATTGTCAATTCCCCGCCACTTCCTTTGCACACTATGTCTACAAGCAGTATAGCATATCCACCTACTATTTGTCAAATCCTCGCTCTCGCCCAGCACCTAACCCCCAAGGGATAAGCCGCCTTGGCTCTGGCGGGGTAACCGAAACCCATCATTTTGCTAGGTTCTGAAAATGAGGGGTGAGATTAGAGGAGGTCATCGCTGGAATGACCAGACTCGACCGCGCCAGGGCTAAGGCGGCTAGGTGGAGATGGTGGCAAGAGCGGTAAATCCTTATGCCTGCGCAGTGACGGCGGCTTTGACTTTAGCCGTTATCTCTTCTTCCATTTTGGGGTTTTCCTTTAGGAATTGACGGGCGCCGTCAATCCCCTGTCCCAACTTCTGACTGCCATAGTTATACCAACTGCCCGATTTGGCGATAACGCCGCAAAGCGCGCCAGTGTTAATCAAGTCGGCTTGGCGCGAAATGCCTTCGTTGTAAAGAATATCAAACTCACAAGTCCTGAACGGCGCGGCAACCTTATTCTTCACCACTTTCACCTTCACCCGATTGCCGATGATTTTTTCGGCAGCTTGTATCTGCGCCGCCCGCCGAATCTCCAGACGAACCGAAGAATAGAACTTCAAAGCCATACCGCCGGGCGTCGTTTCGGGGTTCCCGAACATCACTCCAATCTTCATGCGCAGTTGGTTGATGAATATAACTGTGGTATTGGACTTGGCGACAATCGCGGTCAACTTGCGCAAGGCATGCGACATCAAGCGCGCCTGAAGACCCATGTGCTGTTGGTCCATCTCGCCTTCAATTTCCACTCGCGGGGTCAAAGCCGCCACAGAATCCACTATAACAACATCCACGCCAGCGGACTTAACTAATGCTTCAACAATGTCTAGCGCCTGCTCGCCGGTGTCCGGCTGGGAGATAAGTAACTGATCTATCTTAACGCCAATCTTTTTGGCATACTCGGGATCAAGCGCGTGCTCGGCATCCACATACGCCGCCACACCGCCTCGCTTTTGCGCTTCGGAAACAATATGCAGACAGAGAGTCGTTTTGCCGGAGCTTTCGGGGCCGTATATTTCAATGATCCGGCCGCGCGGCACGCCGCCCACGCCCAAAGCCAAATCCAGCGACACTGAACCGGTGGGTATGACATCCACATTGACATGCTTAACTTCGCCCAAACGCATAATTGACCCCTCGCCATACTTTTCCTGAATCGCCTTGACGGTCAAATCAACCGTTGACGGTTTTTTGCTTTCCTTTTGAACTTCTTTTTTAACCATTTAATAAATATCTGTTCCCTCCAGAACAGAATTAAATAATACTACACCCTAAATGATTACCCAATTAAAATCAAGCCCGCCTAAATTGAGCCGCTCTCGTTATTTTCAGAATCAGGGACATTGCTTGTGAGTATCGCATCCACATTATTAGCGCCGTCTTGTTTGATATAAACATCTCGCGGCTTAGCGCCATCGCCCGGGCCGATGATACCTTTTTCTTCAAGGATATCCAAAAGTCGCGCGGCGCGGGCGTAGCCGACCCGTAATCTGCGCTGCAGAAGTGATGCTGAACCTTTTTGCGCTGAAACGACTACGGCTTTTGCCTCTTCATACATTGGATCGTCGGCATCATCGTTGCTGGTACCGGCAGAAAATCCGCCGCTCTCCCCGACTTTGGCTTCAAAATCGGCCGAAAGGTTATTTTCATCTTCAGCCGTCAACTCAAGCTCTTCAGCCTGCATTTTCAGAAACTTGGCAACATCTTTGACTTCTTTTTCCGTCACCAAAGCGCATTGCAAACGTTTCATCTTGGATTCGGCCGATTGAAAAAGCATATCGCCGCGGCCAAGCAACTTTTCAGCGCCAGAGGTATCCAATATCGTCCGCGAATCAATTAAACTGGCGACCTGAAAAGCAACTCTAGTGGTAATGTTGGCCTTTATCAAACCGGTGATGACATCCACCGAGGGCCTTTGAGTGGAAACAACAAGATGAATGCCAACTGCTCTGGCCATCTGGGCCAGACGGACAATCGCCGCTTCCACATCACGGCCATAAGAAACCATCAAATCAGCCAACTCATCTATAACAATGACGATAAAGGGCATGATTGGCTCCTTTCTCTCGGACATTTTGACATTGTAGGAATAAATATCGCGGGAAGCGGTGCGCGAAAGAGTGTCATAGCGGCGGTCCATTTCATTGACAGCCCACTTTAACGCTCCCAGAACTTTTTTGTTTTCAGTGATAACCGGGGTGATAAGATGGGGAATACCGTTATAAAGCGAAAGCTCAACCCGCTTAGGGTCAACTAAAATAAGTTTCAAAATCTCCGGTGAATGTTTGTATAGCAGAGAAAGCAAAACCGTATTGATGCAGACCGATTTGCCGCTGCCGGTAGCACCGGCAATTAAAAGATGGGGCATCTTGTCAAGTCCGGCATAAATTGACGTGCCACCGACATCGCGGCCGACGGCTAAAGGCATAAAAGATTTTGAGCGTAGATATTCGTCGCTGTTGAACATATCACGCAGACCGACAATGGCGACTTTTTTGTTGGGCACTTCAATGCCGACCAAAGATTGGCCCGGAATGGGCGCCTCAATGCGAATCGGATGAGCCGCCAAGGCCAAAGCTAAGTCTGAATTAAGCGCAGTTATCCGCGATAACTTCACGCCCAAGGCAGGCCGCAAAGTAAAACGAGTTACCGTCGGACCAATGGAAACCTCGCCCATTTCCACATCAATGCTGAAATTGGCCAAAGTCTTTCTGATTATCTGAGCGCTGGCGTTGATATCTCCGGTAGCCGGCTCGTCCTGATCGGCATGCAGTAACTCCAACGGTGGCAGAGACCATTTGCCCAACTTCATGCTTTTAATGACAAATTCTTTATCGGTAAGCTCCGCAATTTTAGTTACTGTAGCTTTGGGCGTTATAATCGGTTTCAACTCCGGCTTCTTGTCCGGATTAATAACTTCGGAGCCGCGCCTTACGACTACGTTATCTGTCAGTTTTTCTCCTTCATCCTCGCGCCGGTTTATCAGACGGTATATCGGAACATCCAAAGTTACAAGAAGAGAAATAAAAAGAAGCGCCAAGAGTATGACCATGGAAGCATAAAAGCCCACCAAATTAAGCAGGGGAAGTCCTAAAATTACGCCCAGATAACCGCCCTGCAGTAAACGGGTATCAAAATCTCCATGGCCGAAAATATAAAAAACAGAAAGCACAGAAAGAACAAAAAGAACCGTCCCCAAAACCGCACTTAAGTAAATTTTCCGTGAAATTGACTTGAGAAAGGCCACACCAAAGAGAAGAAAAGCAATCGGCACGATGAAAAATCCCCAACCGAAAAGAGAGCGGGCAAAAGCGTCAAATATCGCTCCAGCCGTGCCGGCTTTACCGGCAAAACTTAAGACGCTTAAAACCGCCAAAATAAAACTGGCAATACCCCAAATGCTATTGCGCGTTTCTTGTGAGATGTCCAATTTGGGAGCGCTTTCACGCCTGGACCTTAACACTTTTTCCTTTCTTTTTATTTTAGACATTTAACCCCCCCTAATTATCGGATAATTAATTGCCAAAATCAAGGCCGCCAAAGCAGAAAAGGAAAAGGGGTCAGGTCCCTTTTCTGGGTCTTCCCCTAGGATGAAGTGTCGATTCTAATTTAAATTTCTTAACAACTCTTTGAATCCAATTTTCGGATCCAAATGGTCTCCCCTTGCTAACTGCATTGCGAACGTTTATTAAAATTCCTGATTCATCTCTCTGGTTTAACCAGGAAAGATAGTCGCTGGTCATTGGTACCGGCCATGGTGAAACAAGCTGCTTCTGTTCTTGACTGCCCCGTTTTCTTATCCAAGCACTGCCCCATCTCCAATCCTCTGCTCTATTTACCAGTTTCGCCCTTAGTGCGTTTCTTTCTACATATCTGCATACTTGTAAAAAATGACTGTCCTCCTGTATGGGAAATGATTTATACCTTCCTTGGTATAAATGGCCGTACCCAACCATATTTCGATGGACCAACCATCTTTGGGTGTGAGTAAGGGTTATCCAACGCATAAATTCGGGCAAGTCCTTCTTGTCCTTTGGATATAAAACAAAATGCCAGTGATTCGGCATTAAACAGTAAGCTAGTATCCGCATCGGGTATTTATCTTTAGCTTCGAGTAGAATCTTCTCAAACGCCAGATAGTCTTTCTCTTTCTCAAAAATCTGCATCTTCGCATTCGCACGGTTTAACACGTGGTAGATAGTATCGCCTTCAATTGTTCGAGTAGGTCTGGGCATTTATTTATCTAAGCATATTTAAAAATGACCTCCTCCCCGCACTCCACTTCGTTGCGTGCGGGGTTTCCTTTCGGGGTTGTCATGAGAGTTCGAGTTTTGTCTGCCGTGAGTATGGTATTGCCTTGATTGTCTGGGGCACTT
>Ga0209542_10001608_pt1 | contig 52483 bp, 63 predicted proteins | sample RifCSPhighO2_01_FD_184028 | JGI IMG/M metagenome (GOLD analysis project Ga0209542, IMG submission 184028) | Soil microbial communities from Rifle, Colorado - Rifle CSP2_plank highO2_0.1 (SPAdes) (version 2) | ecosystem: Environmental > Terrestrial > Deep subsurface > Rock core/Sediment ... | reverse complement strand
TTTTGTTGAGCCTCAACCAGTGGCTTCCGCGACCGTCTGGTTCGAGCGCGGTTTGAAAGGGAGAACCATTGATGGTTCCTTTAATGAAAGCCAGCCCTCGTGATGGAAGCTTCGCGCTTGCCTCTTTAGGCAACTTGAGAAGAGTCCATGAACCGATTTTAAACAGTTTAGTTTCAAAACGGATTGTTGGCATAATAAGACTTTGGCTGGCTCTGTTTGAACAAGTTGCGACTTACCACGAAGCGGCAAGCTTTGCTTATTTTGAGCCTGCGATAAACAAGCTTTGCTTATTTTTCAGATTGAGTTTTAGTTTCTGAAGCTAATTCGAACCTTTCGCCAGTGATTTTGCCACTCTGATCATGGGTGTAAATAAAATGGCCAACCAATTCAGCTCCTTCTCTCCAGCTGGGAGGGTTTTGGGGTTCTCTTGTGTTTAATTCACGAGAACCCTTTTGATCTTCTCGAGGGGTATCCCAGTCAACACCAAGTGAATTTGCAACGTCGCGATTTGTTGCCCACTGAGGTTTTTCTCTTTCTCCACCCATGATTTAAGTTGATTATAACAGTTGGCTTGAACGGTGGTATGAATTCGGACGAATTGATTGGGTCAGCGAACTGGAATACCCGGAATGGACGGTGAAAGAGGCGAACAGGTTTCTGGGACATTGATTGCTCACTTTGACGATTCAGTTCATACTAAAGACAGATGAAAGACTTGCCCAAACTTGTTATTTCTGTGTTTGGTTGTGAATTAGTGGGAATTTTAGGCACTCCATTTACCATATCCGCTATCCGCATTTGGTACGTCACACTAAACAAACCCGTCTTTGCCCCGCCCAACTGGATCTTTGGACCGGTCTGGACACTTTTATATTTTTTAATGGGTGTGGCGTTTTACTTGATTTGGAAACAAGGCTGGAAGAAAAAGAAAGTGAAAACTGCCAGCATGTTCTTTTTGGCACAACTGGGGCTTAATTTTATCTGGTCGCCGATTTTCTTTGGGCTGAGGGCGCCGTTGTTGGGATTGATCGTGATTGTGGCGATGTGGGCATTGATAGTTGTGACAATGAAGAAATTCTATCCCTTATCGAGGCTGGCCTTCTATCTGTTGGTACCATATCTCTTGTGGGTCAGCTTTGCAACCATACTAAATGCGGCGATTGTATTATTAAACTAATCAGAAAGGACATGTGACAGGATACCTACAAAACACTGAGGAAATTGTTTTTGAAAGAAGAAAGGAACTTAAGTTCTGAAGATATTAATAAACTTTCGTAGACCATCTTGTTGGGTTACATTGTCTCCTTTTGGTGAGATTCTGAATAAGTAATCAAACACATCCCCGCGTATCCCTTGCGGGTCAACCATGATAAGGTTTGTTTGAGACACCGAGTAGCTTCTTCCTTCGGGATCTATTATCACATATTTTTCTCTCTTTTGAGAGGATGGCGGTTCTATTCTGCTTCCATCAAGGGTTCTCATGTGCATGGTCATTCCACCATGGGGTCCCAGAACATGACCTTTACTAATAAACTCAGACAATTCACAGTAAAAATCATCAACAACTGTTTTCGTTAAGGGGCCCCCGTCGTACTCTTTACGAAACTTCATTTTTTTAGCGTTTGCCGTGTAAATACCGACTCTACCTCTTTCTGCTAGTTTAGCCAGGGTTTCAAAAAATTCTCTAGATTCTGTTCCTTTTTCGATTTTTTTTGCCATTTTTCCTGCAGCCTGAGGTCTTGCTTTCACAATGCATTTTGCCTCTGATGATTGGTAGTCGCACAGCCCGGGTATGAAAACATCTAGCTGTAAATACCCGCTTAGTCCAAGGTCATCTATTATATGAATAATCCCCGTTACTGTGTCTGTGTTAGATACACCCGATTGCGGTTCTGTATTGGGCAAATTGGCTGTGGGGAAGTATCTATCAACTAATTCTTGTTCAGTAAGTGCTATACCGAATCCAGAAAAAGCCATGGCCACTGAGGTTGGCACACAACCGCTTGCTAGTGTTTGCTCCATTGGTGTAATTGCTCTTGGAGTTAATCTTTCCTTCATATTAAGAGTGTAGGCAGAGGGATAGACTTTGGTGCCAGATTCCAAATTGTATAAATTTGCTCGAGCGATAAGAACTGGAAGACCTTGCTACTAATGCAGCAGGACGATTTCAGAACCGCTAAGTACGTGGAAGAGCTATACTTCAGCAGACTGGTCTCAGGCACTCGAGATACCGAAATTATATCACGAGAGGTTCGGGAACTTCTGATTTAAGTTTAACCAGCACTGAAATGATGCGAAACGTTAATTGTCTTCCATTTCTGCCAGTTAGAACCTCTTTTCACCTCTGCTAGCTTATTCCTTGCTGTTTCCCCCAACTGCGAAGGCAAATGGCGTCTATCAACTCGCTGAGAGGCTTCTTGCATCAGAGCCGATTCTAATAAAGCTCCACTTTCTCCTGTTTCTCTGGGAATACAAGCTACAAAAAATTCCACAGCAACAGCTCCATGAAGATCTGGGAATAACACATCCGCAACAGAGGATATACTTAATTCTTTCCTATCTTCCCCAGAATCCTGCTCCATGTTAAGTACTCTTACGCTAAGCCTTGTACTGTTTGTATCAGGTACGTATTGCTGCATATGGTAAAAGTCAGAACTATCGAAGCCGTATTCGGTCTTAAATCCATCAATTAATTTACAGCTTGGGTATGAATAAACTAATTCAAAACCACCCAAGTATCTACCACGGTTATATGCATAGTTTTGATGGGTATAACTTGCTTTTTTTCCCGCAATGAAACTTTCACTTCCTAAAGGTCTTATTTCACCTTTCCCACCCCATGCTGTATCTTTAATATACTGTAATCTGTCAACTACCCGAAAAGCTGTTAAAATAGCTGTAGTTTCTCTCGCAATTCGTTCTTGCTCATCCTTGTATGGTCTTGCCCATTCTTCTCGTTCCAATTCTTCTTGCCTTTGCGTAACCCTTCTTTCTTTCTCAGCCCCAGCAGCTACCTGTGCAGCTTTTGCAGCCTCTATATCATTCTCCTTTTGTCTCTGTGCTGCAAAACGTCCATCTATTACCGATTGAATATGATCCGCAAATTCTTCTAACCCTCGTGGTGGTTGAATAATACTTGAGGTCGGTTGTTGAAGTAGTTCCTTATTGGCATCACCAAAGAGTCTTCTTAAAAATTCGAGAGCGCCAGTTTGTTTTGGGGCTTCTACAGACATGTTGTCAAAATTATAAGTCTGTAAGCACAAAAAGTCAAAATTATGATATGTTTTGATATGTTTGCTCCCCGGCAGGTATCCTTACTCATGACTTATTAAAATATTCTTTCAACATGGTCAGATACAATTCTATATCTGACTCATGCAAAATATTCTTTGAGCATGGTCATTAGAGTAGTTCTACCTCGATTGGATTTTAAATACATTTCTCTTCGTTTTGCATCAGTCATATTCCGATATGCTTCATAATGAATTAGTTCTAGAGGAATATATGGTTTTGTTGATTTATTTTTACCAGAGTTGTGTGTTATTAATCTCGTTTTTAGATTTTCAGAGTAACCAATGTAAATGAAGTTTTTAAGTTTATTTTGGAGAACATAAACGTAGTGGAATTTCATATTTGCACGGGCACAAGACTGCGCCCGGCTGCGGTAAATTCTTTCCTTGCGACTGGCGTCAGCAAGGTGCAGAATTGTACCTTGCTGACGCCAGATTGGACGACTTTAGAACCTATACAAAAATCAATACTCCAGACAGGGCGATAAGTAAAATATAACATATGGCTGCTACTTTAAATTCAAACTGAGCCATAGAAATAAATTCAAATGGAAATTGCTGCTTTATTTGTTGACAAAGTAAGTATTCCCCAAATCTACGAGATGAGATTTTCCAGATAACTAAAGTGAATACAGCACCAAATAAGAAAATATTGCCAATCATAAATAAAATCAGATACAAAAGTAAATGTATTCCTATATACTTTTGAAGATTAATATCGAAAGGTAGATCTAAATGGGAGAATGTTAAGGAAGACAAGAATATTCCTAACAGAACACCAACAACAACAATCGTTAGAATAAATATTACTACAGTTAAATAATAAAATTTATATGAGGAAGGGTACTGTTTTTTTGTCAGTTTAGAAATCTTTTCTTTGGAAATTCTTTTGACACCTAATGCTGGCAAAAACTTTTTTAAAATAGGTAGTAGTAATATAACAGCACCAATAATCAAGAATTGACGGAGCACATAGTTCATAGCTCAAGTATTTCAATAAATTTAGGTTGGAGTCAACAGGAAAGTTCGAATCCTAACGGCGTGAAAGGATTTTTTGAGGCTAAAAATAAATGCTCCCCCGGTAGGATTCGAACCTACGACCTTAAAGTTACTTTTTGGACTATCTCTTCACCGTTGCTTTCCGCTTTAGGTGGTGGGCGCTCGAGGGTGTAATCACCTAGTCTCTGCACCTTCCTCGCAAATGCGAAGCTTGGCTCAGGGTTATTACGTTCATGTAAACTGAACGTAACGTTCCTTGAATTCACCCACTTATCATCTCGATATTTCTATCGGGAGCTGCTAACACAGCTTTCTGCTCTACCACTGAGCTACAGGGGATTATTAAACAACAGGCTCATTGTAGCATTTAATGATTTAGAACGCCATCAATTAGACCCATGATTCTCCTATGTTGTTGGCTATTTCCAAAGCTTATCGAGAATACCCCAAATTTGTGTATATTTTTTCTGATTTTCTTACTTTCAGTTTTGTTTTTAGCAATGTATATTTTATAGAATTGGCTTGTTGGTATTTGCGTGAGGTTAGACCAAAAGTTTTTTGCTTCATGTTCGCTTAAATTTTCATGTAGCCAAATTGCGCCGTGAAATTTTGAAAGGGGAATTCCGCAGTAGGTTTGAAACCATTTGACCATAAACTTGATCAATTTTGGATCCGAGTTTGCAAATCCTGCTTGGCCGTCGGTTTTATTTCCTTCTCCAGAATATAGCGCAATGCCGGCAATGAATTTGTCTCTATGTGTTATTTCTCCAAGCTCATTTTTTGCTTCTAGGAAAATTCTCTTGGTTCTTTCGATTCTGGCTGCTCTTTTATTATCTGCAGCGATAATTGAACCTTTGCGCTGGCCTAGTTGCTTGTTGCCTATGAGCCGAAGTTTCTGTTTTTGGGTTAGTGCAATATCCTTACACCAATTGCTAAGATTACTTTTAGAGACAGGGAGGTGAAGCATAATTTCCCCGTAGGACAATCCTTGCCGCCTAAAATTTTGAGCTTTGATTTTGTCTTCCAGTCGTCCGTGATAGCCCATGCGTTAAGTGGTTGAAGAAACTACTTAGTTCGGGTTTCTTTCGCCATATTTTAATATGGCATTTTAGTCCGTTGGTGTCAAGGTTTAGAGATCTACGGAGGTTATGAAGTCGACGAGGGGTTTGCCTATCGCTTTTTGCCAGAAGGTGGCTTGTTCTTCGTCGGACATTTCGGAGATATATTTTCCTGACTCTGGGTCGATTTGGAGTGATTCTAAAGGGTAGGTGGGGATTTGAGTGTTTTACCACTGTTACAATAGAGTGTGAACAAGGGACTGTTTTGGTTTCTTTTTATCCTAATTTTGGTTTTTGCTTTGGGGCTTCGTTTGATTCCTCCTCAAAATCACAATTTCTTTTTTACCATTGACCAGGCCGATGACGGAGTTTGGGCAAGAGAGATTTTTGAAAGAGGGCAAATTGTTTGGCGTGGTGCACAAACTAATATCCCAGGAGTTTATGCTGGCCCCCTATGGTATTACTTTATTTCCATAGGTTTTCTTCTTTTTAAAGGTGATCCGTTTGGAGGGTTGTTTATGGTAATTTCTTTGAATGTTTCGCTGGTTGGATTTTTAATGTGGATACTAAAAAAGGAGGTGGGGGCGGTAAAAGCATTGAGTGTCGGGTTTCTGTTGCAGTTTTTTTGGTGGTTTTATGACACTTCCCGTTGGGCATTTAATCCGTTTCCTTTAGTTTCTTGTGCGACAACTGCAGTTCTTCTTCTTTCTATTTTTTTAAAAACCAAGAAGAAGAAGTATCTTTACTTTGCTTCAATCCCGGTTTTTTTGGGATTTAATGCAGAAGTTGCCGGGGCCACCGCCATCTTTTTTTCCTATTTGGCATTTGGTGCTTGGGCATTTTGGAAGAAGAAGGTTGACTTTAAAACCAGCTTAGTTGTTTTCGGACTTCCGACGTCAGCAGCAGCCGTTTTGTTTTTCCAGTTGGCAAACAGATATATGAGGAACCAAGTAAGTGTTCTTCCGGGAACGAGTACTGGTTATTTTTCTGGAGTAAATTACTCTTATTTGAGCGGACGATTCGCAGAGCTCTTTTCCTATGCGGTTTTCCCCTATCATGTTTTATTAAGTCTTCTTGTTTTTGGGTTGGTGTTCTATCTTTTTTGGAGAACCAAGGCTCCAAGTGTTTTTGTTAAAAATTTTGTTCTGCTTACCCTGGGACTTTTTACGGTTTCGTTTTTGATGTTTGGGGCAACAAAGGGTTGGTATGATTGGCAGACTGTTTATTTGCCGCCTCTACTTTTTATTTCTTTTGTTTTATTGCTGCTTTCAATTCCCAAGAGGTATGGTTTGACAATTTTGGCTGTGGTGATGGTTCTTCAGATTGTTGTTTTTAAGGAAAGATATACACAGTACCTTGCTCCTCAAAAAGGGTCGGGGGTTTTGTCAACTCAAATGAAGGTCTTAGATTGGATTTATACACATGCAGAAAATGACGGGTTTAATGCGTTTACTTATTTGCCTTCTAGGCGTGATTATCCGTATCAATATGATTTTTGGTGGTATGGGAGACGAAGGTATGGATTTGTTCCTTGCCAATACTCGATTCATCCTGATGGTTTGAAGCTTTATGTTCCTCACAAAGATTCTTATAGTGCTCCGACCTTGGGTTGTGATCGCTTGAGGTTTTTAATTATTGAACCGGAGCATGGAAAGGATGAGATTTTTGATGAGTGGCTTGTAGAGGTCACAGAAGGCACTGTCTTTTTGGAAACAACAGATATTGATGGGGTTGTTATTGAAAAAAGAAGGTTGAAAAGGAAGGAAGAGTTGTAAGTCTTCCTTGGGCTTTAAAATGAGATCAAGTCAAGGAGTTGGGAGGTAAAGGTTTGATTGGTTTTGACTTGGTCTCCGGTTTCTGCTGAGACATACACTGTTTTTGATATGGAGACTGGGGCAAAGCCGAGGAATCTTTGGCGACTTGCGCCCTGAACTTCGTAGACTGGTTTGTTGTCAAGTTCGGTGAGGGATATTGCCATCTGTTCTGTTGTTGTTCCTTCTTGTGTTGTTGTAGTTGTTTGTAGATCTGTAAAGACTTTGTTCTCAATAAGTTTTTGGGCTGCTTCATCTGGGAGAACGGCAATTTCTTTCTCTCCATTCGCGGTTTGAACAGTGAAACTTTTTGTTGCCATATTAAAGGAGATGGGGAGTTTTGTGTTTGCCTCGACTTGTCCTCTCTTGAGGCTAAAAACGTCTCCGTTTTGCGCAACTTCTGACCCTGTTACGAGTTTTACTGCGGCGTTTATTTTTTCAAATTCTGCTTTGTCGATTGGTACCTGGGTTCCATCGGGTCTGACTGCGGTAAGTGGAGAATTGGGACCTTTTCCCCAAAGCTGGAGTCTGGTATTTCCTTCGTTGAGGTCTATGTTTGCGCCTCCACTTGATGCGGTTACATTAAAGTTTCCTTGAATGGTAGGGAAGAGATCGACGGGGGGCATTGAAAAGAAGTTGGTTCCGAATCTGGTGCCAGTGTTACTGTTTTGCCCAGCTCCTGTTTGCTGGTTTTGGCCTGTGCTGCCGCCTGCTTGCCCAGTTCCGGCATTTCCAGCTTGTCCGATTTGTCCTTGGGAGTTTTGGCGGTCAAGAAACTCGGGAGGAAGGCTCCCGTTGATTTGGAATCCAAATTTACTTGCTTCTTGTTCGTACTTTTTCTGGAATTGTTGATACTGTTCTTGTGAGAACTGTGGGTTATAAACGTTTTGATTCTGTTGGCCGCCGGTACCCTGTTGTCCACCTTGACCCGTTCCTTGATATTGGTTTTGTTGTTGGGGACCGTTTTGTCCGGACGGCTGATATTGCTGAGTTCTTTGTTGCTCTCCTTGTTGTTGATATTTTTGATAGGTTTGTTTTTGCTGCTCGGGGGATTGCTGGTTGTATTGTTGATATTGCCTTTGCTCTTCGGTATTTTTGGGCTGGTATTGTTGTGCACCTTGTCCGGATCCGGGTTGGGGGTTTGAATAACTGCCGCCTGATCCGGGTTGGGGTGCTTGGTTTTGTTGAGGCTGGTTTTGTTGCTGTGGAGCTGGTTGACTTTCACCTCCACCACCGCTTGGGGGTGCGCTCCCACCGCTGTCTCCGCCGCCGCTTGGAGGGGCGCTTCCGCCACCTCCACCACCATCTCCACCAGGGGGAGCTTGGGCTATTAGTGACGATTCTTCTCCTAATACGTGCTGTTTGTCATAGACGGATTTTGCTGCGAGAGCAACGGTTCCGAGTGCGATTAGTAATAGTATTGGTAGGATTACGAAACCAGAGGAGCTCTTTTTTGGGGCAGGTTTTACCATCTATAATTGATTAGAGCAACATTTTATGAGTTTTGTCAAGATGTGGACTTGCGACGGCGGGCCAGACCAAACGAGTAGCGACCATTTTTTCTAAAACTGGATTTTGACAATTTGGGGTGATATACTACACTTGTCGGTTTTGGTGCGTGGAGCAGCAGAGGTTTATTCCCAAGTTTGCCTTCTCACTTTAGCAGAACTAGACACGATAGGTGGTGAGAAATTTTTGATCAAACTTTTTGTAGGTAATCTTCCTTATCAAACTACTTCGGAGGATCTCCGCCAACTTTTTTCCCAAGCAGGGACTGTGTTAACGGCTGATGTTGTTATCGATCGTATGAACGGCAGGTCTCGTGGATTTGGATTTGTTGAGATGGAATCTGATGAAGACGGCCAGAAAGCTATTGCCCAATTTAATGGGTACGATATAGAAGGCCGAAAATTAGTAGTTAATGTGGCTCGTCCAAAAGAGGACAGACCCCAATCTACTGGTTACGGGAATAGGGAGTGAGCCCTGGTGTTGTAGATAATTTGCAATGAGTGCTACAATGGATTTGCTGTGGCGATTAGGCCTGTCAAATTCTTAAATCGTGCTTCTTGGAAGAGTTATTCTCGTGCTTTTGTTTCTGGTGCTGTTATAGCAGTGCTTCTTGCTGGTCTTGGCTACTTCGGGACTGATATTTGGCTTGCTTCTACACAATGGCTTCTTGTTGCTGCGGTTTTGGCTGCTTTTGGGGTTTATAGTAAGTTGGAAAGTTAATTGTTGCGGCAATTGCGCGGTAAATATGCGGTAATTTTTTGAAATATGAATAAGATTGCGTTTGCGGGTTTGGGAGTTTTGGCGGCTTTGTCGATCGTGGCTTTTGTTTTGGTGCGCGGGTTTGGGAGCAACAAACCTTCTTCAACGGATTTAAATCAAGAAAATAGCACAACTTCTGCTCCAGTTCCTACCGTGGGCTCCTCAGAATTGGTTGTCTTGGAAGAAGTTGTGGTTTCCGGAGACGAATTTAGTTTTTCCCCTTCGACTATTAATCTTAAGAAGGGCAAAACGGTTCGCCTTACGTTTAAAAACGTGGGTAAGATGGCCCACAATTTAGCGGTGCCAGATTTGGGGATTTCTACTGCTGTAATTGCCGGAGGGAAAGAGGTAACTGTTGAGGTAACCCCTAAGTTGATAGGGACTTTTGAGTCTTATTGCAGCGTGGGGAATCATAAAACCCAAGGGATGGTAGGGAAGGTGGTAGTTCAGTAAGAGGTGAAGGTAACAGTTTACACAACTACTGTTTGCCCGTACTGTAAGATGCTCAAGGGGTATTTGGTGGAAAAAGGTGTTTCGTTTGCCGAACGCTTGACTGATGCAGACCCTTTGGCACACGAGGAGATGTTGAAGGTTTCTGATGGGGCAATGGGAGTGCCTTTTGCGGTTTTCGAGAAAGACGACGGAACAGTGGTCAAGATTTTAGGGTTTGATAAAGAAAAAGTGGATGCTGCTTTGGGACTTAGTTAGGGCGCTTTAGTCGGTAGTTTGGATTTTGAGGTTCCCCTGAGCATGTGGTAACTTTGTTATAGTGATTTTTGTTAACTTTAAGACATATAAAGAGGGGACTGGCTCTCGGGCTGTGGATCTTGTTCAACATATTGTTCGTGCTCAAAAGGATAGCGGAGTTCCGATTATTCCTGTTGTACAGGTTGTTGATGCGAGATTGTGTGTTAACACGTCTGGATATAGTGTGTGGGTACAGCATCTTGATTTCCAAGAAGCAGGTAGAAGCACTGGCTGGTCTATACCGGAGGCGATTGCAGAGACCGGAGTTGTCGGGGCTTTTTTAAACCACTCAGAACATAAATACGCTGATTTTGCAGATCTTAAGAAAGTCGCAGATAGATGCAGATCTATGGGGATTGAAACGCTGATCTTCGCAAAAGACCTGGAAGAGTTAAGGGAAGTTGTGAAACTCAAATCAAGCTATGTGGCCTTTGAACCTCCGGAGCTGATTGCTTCAAAGGAAAGTTCGGTCGCAAGTGCTAGGCCAGATTTAATTTCTGAGGCAGCAAAAATTTGCAAAGAGGCAAGGCTTCAACTGATTGTTGGGGCGGGAATTAAGTCAAAACAAGACGTTGAAGTGAGCTTGAAGATCGGTGCAATGGGAGTTGCGGTTTCCTCTGCTGTGGTTTTATCAGAAGATCCATATAAAGTTTTGATGGATTTGGCGGGAGGGTTTGGGTGAAAATTTATATAGGTGCGGATCATGGTGGTTTCGAGTTGAAGGAAAAATTGAGGGCTTTCGTTGAGGGGTTGGGATATGAGGTTCAAGACTTAGGGGCGCACAGTTTAGACGAAGAAGACGATTATCCGGATTTTGTTTTGCCTGTTGGGGAGCAAGTGAGCAGTGAGGAGGGTGGTATGGGAATTGTTATTGGAAGGTCGGGGAATGGAGAGGCGATTGCAGCTAATAAGGTTGGCGGTGTACGCGCCGCGGTTTGCGCGAGTGTTGAGATGGCGCGGAAGGCTCGAGAACACAATAACGCAAATGTTTTATCTCTGGGGGCTGATTTTGTTGATCAGGAAACTGCAAAAGAGATAGTAAGGGCTTTTTTAGAAACTCCTTTTTCGGATGAGCCGCGGCACGTGCGGCGAATTGAGAAGATTACTCAGTTTGAAAGATGAGTTTAACCTTATTTCACGGACAGTAGGTCCATGTAGATGATCCTGGCAAACGGGCCCCCGCCTGAGCGTGCGGGGGTGTGGCTTTGTACCTTTATTTCGGCGGGTTTGTCTTCTGTTGCGTCGGTTAGTACTCTTTTGTCTTTCGCTCCCAGATCTGTTGTACTTATTTTTATATCTACATTGTCTTCTGTTGAGTTTATGGATTCGGGGACGAGGTATTCTAATAAGGGAACAGCATCCCGACTAAGGGTTTTGCTGACTACAATAAACTCATTTTTGGTATTTACAATTTCTTTTCCTCCACTACCACCTTTGATATAGTTCTCTATTTTTCCTTCGGTGGTTTTGTAATATCCGCGTAGTGTTGCTGTGCCCAGAACGGTCGTTCCACTCTTAAATAAGCAGGCTTCCTGGTTGCATGTTCCGATTAGGGTGAATTGTTCTGGTTGTGTACGGGCGAGGGAAACTGTCTTTTTGGATAGGAACCCTGTGCTTCTGGTGATTTGCCATCCTGATAATCCGCCGACGCTCATTATTAGTAAAATCAGCAACAAGGCGTTTTTACGCTTGGCTTTTTGTTGTGCCATTGGTGTATTTTACCATGTTACAATTTCAAAAGATGAATCTGCCTAGTTTGGAAGATCTTGATGTCTTTGGGAAAAGGGTTCTTTTGAGGATGGATACTGACGTGCCCTTCGGCTCCGCTCAGGGTCGTGGACCCATTGTGGCGGATGACACTCGCCTTCGTGCCTCGGTTCCTACGATAAAGTATTTAATTGAAGAGGGATGTTCCCAGATAACTATTTTGGGCCATAGGGGCAGACCGGGAGGTCGGGTTGAGCCTACATTAAGTTTAGAGCCTGTTGCCGACTGTTTGGAAAAGCTTTTGGAGAAAGAGTTTGGGAAAGATGAGCTTGCCGATTTGCCGGTGTATATGGCCGAGAACTTGAGGTTTAATCCCGGAGAGGTTTTACGTTACCCTCAGGACCCGAAAGCTAGAAAACTTGCAGAATCTTGGGTACAGCACGGGGATGTTTATGTTAATGATGCATTTGGGTCAACTCACAGAGAAGACGTGTCGATTGTGGGGTTACCAGATCTACTGCCTTCGGCTGCCGGGTTTTCTCTAATTTCTGAAGTTGAAGCTTTGGAGCGAGTGTTGGATGACCCTAAAAGACCGGTTGTGTTCGTTTTGGGAGGAGGAAAGGAGGATAAGGCTTTACTTGTTGATCATCTGCTTGAACATGCCGACTGGGTTTTGCTGGGTGGGGTTTTACCAAGGAAAGTGAAGTCTTACTGCAAGGAACGGGGAGATGGTATGTGTGTTTCTGCTGCACATTTGGACCGAGAAGGGAAAGATATAACTCCACAATCTGTCCAAAATTTTGTTGAGATAGTTCGTTCTGCTGGGACCATTGTTTGGGGTGGGCCGATGGGAGACATGGATTCTGGATTTTGGGAAAGTACTGAGTCTATAGGAAAAGCTATAGCTAGTAGTAAGGCATATAAAGTTGCAGGTGGGGGAGATACGATTCATGCAATCAAGAAGCTTAAACTTGAAAAAGGTTTTGATCATATGTCTCTTGGGGGAGGGGCGATGTTGGAGCTTTTGGCTTATGGGGATCTTCCTGGGCTTCGTGCCTTGCGTGGTGAGGATTAGAAAGGTATCCTTAAGAGACGCAAACTGCCTATGAGAAAAGCTTCAATAAGAACCCGCTTCGTTCGCGGTGTTAGAAAATTTTACCGCTTACTCGCGGAACCTTGTGGCCTTCAAGGAAGGAGTTGCGTATGGTAACTGCGGCCATAAATGGTTTTGGGAGGATTGGGAGGATTGCTTTTAGGGTTGCCCTGGAGAAGTATTCCAGTGAGATAGAGATTGTTGCAATAAATACTTCTGGTTCAATGGATGCTGAAGGTTGGGCGCATTTACTTCAATACGATTCTGTTTATGGGAGATTTCAGAAGCAAATAGAGGTAGAAACGGGAGGAGAGGATCCGGAGATTGGGGTTTTTGTAATTGATGGGGTGCGATACCCAGTATTGGCCCAGAGGGATCCAGCCAAAATTCCTTGGAAAAAGTACGGAGCGGATATTGTTATTGAATCTACTGGGGTTTTTACCAGCGAAGAGGGTGCGCGACAGCATTTGACTGGGGGGGCAAAGAGGGTTGTTATTTCTGCTCCAGATAGAGGAGGGAATGTTGGGACATTTTTAATTGGAGTTAACGAGTACGATGGAAAGTTTGAAATCGTTTCTAATGGGTCATGTACAACAAACTGTGTTGCTCCGGTTGCTTCTATTATGGAAAGCGCAATTGGGATTAAGAAAGCGATGCTTTCGACGATTCACGCGCTAACTGCTGAACAGAACATTGTCGACGGATCTCCTCCCGGGGGGCATTCTACTGATTTGAGGCGCGCGCGCGCTGCTTTGGGGAACATAATCCCAACTTCGACTGGTGCAGCAGAGACTGTTGCTAAAACGATTCCAGAGTTGAAAGGTCTTTTTGATGGGATGGCAATACGGGTTCCGGTTGTTTGTGGGTCAATTACAGACTTTACGTTTGTAACTAGTCGACCGACCACGGTTGAGGAAGTAAATGGTGTTTTTAAGAAAGCAGCAAATGAAGAACGATGGAAGGGAATTTTGGCAGTAACGGATGAACCATTGGTGTCTTCGGATATTGTTGGTCGGTCGGAGTCTGCGATTGTGGATTTAAGTTTGACTAAAGTCGAGGATCACGATTTGGTCAAGGTTCTAGCCTGGTATGATAATGAGTGGGCTTTTTCTTGTCGATTAATAGAACAAGTTGTAGCTGTTGGAAAAAGTTTAACGAACAATGCTTGAGATTATTCCCGCGGTTTTGACCAATAGTGCAGAAGAGCTGGAGATGAGGATACGCCAGCTTGAGGACAGTGGGGTTAAAAGATTGCATCTGGATGTTGTTGATGGGGAATTTGCGGATAACCAGACGGTTTCTTTAGAAGCTTGTGCGGGAATTGAGACACAACTTCAACTTGATATACACCTAATGGTTGTGGAGCCGGCTCTTTGGATTGAGCGGGCAATGGAAACAAGCCCTGATAGGATTATTGCTCAAATAGAAAGGATGGCAGATCAAGAAGTTTTTGTTGGTAAAGCTATAGAGGCGGGAGTAAGGGTTGGCCTTGCGGTGGATCTTGAGACACCTATCGAAAGACTCGATCCGATGGTAACTTCTGAAATTGATGTGGTTCTGCTGATGGGGGTGCGGGCGGGATTCGGAGGACAGGAGTTTAATCGAATAGCGCTTGATAAAATTGAAAAGCTGATTCAGTTAAGAGAGTCGGAGAGCGCAAATTTCAAGATTTTGGTTGACGGAGGGGTAGACAAGGAAAATATACAAGAAATCGAAGAGACGGGTGCTGCCGGGGTTGTTGTTGGGCATGGTTTTGAGGAGATGGTAAAAAATGAAAGTTAAAAATGTGACATTTTTGGGGTACTCTCAGGCGGTACCGGGCGACTCTTTATACCAGTCGGCTTTTGATGTTGCCGCTGCGGTTTCTCGGGCAGGGTATGTTGTCGTTAACGGCGGAGGACCCGGGGTTATGCGTGCTTCAACTGAGGGGGCACAATATGCAGGAGGAAAGGCTGTAGGTATTACTTTTTATCCTAAGAATGCGACGTTTTTTGAGGGGCATGACACTGGAAACAATGTTGACAAGATGATTGAGACCAAAAGCTATCTTGAGCGGACTTTGAAGCTTTTGGATTATGGGGACATATATGTGATCTTCAATGGGGGAACGGGAACGGTTTCGGAGTTTGGGATGGCTTGGGGGTTGGCGAGATTGTATTTTGGGCACCACAAGCCCTTGATTTTGTTTGGTGGTTTTTGGTATCCGATTTTGGAAGAATTTGGGAAACATATGAAACTACGACCGGAGGAGCTTAAGGTTTACAGAATACTTACAGAGGTCGATGAGGTTGTACCGACAATTCACCTTTTTGAGAAAGAACTGGGCGAGGCGCATCTTCGCGATCCATATAATCCGTTTAAGAAGCATGCTCCTCCGCAGAAGAGGTGAGACATAAAATGGGAGACTTAATTTTGGGAGAATTAGAACAGAAGGCTAATGATATTCGTCAGGACATAATACAGATGTTGCTTGAGGCGGGATCTGGACATTCTGCTGGGCCTTTGGGAATGGCGGATGTGTTTACGGCTTTGTATTTTTCGATTCTGAAACACAACCCTAAGGATCCAGAATGGGACGAACGAGATAGGTTGTTTTTGTCTAACGGACACATATGTCCAGTACGATATGCGACCATGGCGCATGCTGGATATTTTCCACGGGAAGAGCTGAAAACTTTAAGAAAACTTGGGACGAGACTCCAAGGACATCCGGAGAGATTACGGTTGCCAGGGGTTGAAACTACTTCGGGACCACTTGGTAGCGGTTTGGCGCAAGCCTCGGGATATGCGTATGCTTCTCGGATCCCCTCTTCGCCTTTGGCTACGAAGGGGCAGGCGATGCTACAGTGGAGAGTGTTTTGTATTTGTTCTGACGGGGAACATGACGAAGGGAATCACTGGGAAGCTGTTATGTTTGCTGGGAAATACAAACTTTCAAACCTTACTGTGATAGTTGACAGAAACAACATTCAGATTGATGGACATACTGAAAATGTGATGCCTTTGGAGCCTTTGGGGGATAAATACGTTGCTTTTGGTTGGAACGTATTGTCGGTTGATGGACACAATATCGAGGCAATAATTGATGCTTGCAATCAGGCCCGTGCAACGTACGAGAAACCTACAGTAATCATTGCACACACAATTCCCGGAAAGGGAGTTTCGTTTATGGAGAACATGTATGAGTGGCATGGGAAGTCGCCAAACAAGGAAGAGGCAAAAAAGGCGTTGCATGAGCTTCGGACCTTAGGAGGGAAGATAAGGGCGGAACACGAATAAAGGAAGTAACTCAGTAAAACAGTAACCCGGTGACTCAATAAAATGTTAAACACAAAAGTGTATTTATCTAAAAAAATCTTTAATGAGGATATTGAGCTGGCGCCTACTCGGAATGGATACGGGAAAGGGCTGGTTCTTGCCGGGGAAAAAGACGAGCGCGTAGTTGCTTTGTGTGCAGATTTGACGGAGAGCACTCGGACTGATGCTTTTGCAAAGAAGTTTCCGGACCGATTTATTGAAGTAGGGGTTGCAGAGCAGGCGATGGCAACAATTGCGTCAGGAATGGCAAATTATGGCAAGATTCCTTTTATTGCCTCATATGCTGCTTTTTCCCCGGGGCGAAACTGGGAGCAGATAAGAACAACGATTGCACTGAACGACCTGCCGGTTAAGATTGCAGGGCATCATGCTGGGATTTCTGTGGGGCCTGATGGGGCGACTCATCAGATGCTTGAAGATATTGCGTTAATGCGGGCAATGCCCAACATGATTGTTGTGGTGCCAGCAGATAGTGTTGAAGGCCGGAAAGCGACAATTGCAGCGGCAGGAAACGGGAAGCCTACATATTTGAGGTTTGCGAGGGAAAAGACTCCGGTTTTTACGACAGATAAAACACTTTTTAAGATCGGAGAAGCTCTGACTTTGTGGGAAAGCGAGACTCCACAAGCGGCAATAATCGGAGCAGGACCACTTTTATACGAAGCACTGTTGGCTGCTCGAGAACTCGAAAAATCACACATCGGAAGTGTGATATTGAATTGTCACACGGTTAGTCCAATAGATGAACGGGCGATTGTTTCTGTTGCGCGAAAGTGCGGTGCGGTGGTTACTCTGGAAGAGCATCAGATAAACGGGGGTTTGGGCAGTGCAGTTGCCGAGGTTTTGGCGCGAAACTGGCCGGTTCCTATAGAATTTGTAGGTATGCCAAATTCGTTTGGGGAGAGCGGGCAACCGGACGAACTTTTGGAGAAATACAAAATGAAAGCCGAGCATATTGTGGAAGCGGTTAAAAAAGTCATAAAGAGGAAGACGGACAGAGAATAGTTCTATTTTATTATTGTGAAGTAGTTGTCGGATTCGTCTGTGGGTGTAGAGGTTCCACTATAGCCTCCGCCTGTGAGATATCGAATAATTTTGATTTTGTGTGGTTGGGAGTAATTGTCTGCTACGTTTCCAACATTTACGGTCCATTCATAGGATCGGGCTTGGGAGTTTGACACGGATGTGATATATGTTGTTGATGTGTTTGGTCCGCTTGTTGATATGTAAAACAAGTAGTTACCAAAAGTGTCGTTTACTTCCCATTCGATCATAACTTTGTCGCCTATCTTTAGTGTTTCTCCGCCGTTGGGAGATTTTATTTTCCAATTGGGCAGGTTTGGGTCGACTGTTGGGTTGGGATTCTTCGCGTAAGTAATTTTTATGGGGAGTGTGTGGGGACTAGTTGAGTATGATCCGTCTCCGTTGGCAATTTTTAGAGTGACAGTTCCTGAATAATCCCCATATGGATTTACATTATTTGTATTAACCCAGGCTTTGATGTTTAGTGTCGATCCATCTGTAAATGCTCCCGATCCGGGGTTTATTGTAACTCCTGCGGGTAGTCCGGATGTGTTGAGCAGAAAACCTTTTGATCCTTTTCCTGAGATGGTGAAGGCGTCGGTTGTCCAGCCTCCGTTTTGCAGGCCTGTTCCTTCTTGGACGGTAACATTTACGTCTGATTTGTTGAAGCAGATAGTTTGACTTTGATTACAGGAATTGTTTTGCGAATTTAGAGGAGTTGGTGTGGCCGTTGGAGATAAAGAGATTGAATTTGTGGGAACTGGGGTTGCTGTCGGTGATGGATTGTTAGAGGAAGATTGGGTTGGAGTGGGGGTTGGAGTTACTATGGTTTTTTCAAGGGCTTTTTTAAGGCTGTCAAATACTGAGGGTTTTTCTGCTGGAGTTGCTGATGGTGTGGACTCGGAGGAGTTGGGAGGAGTGGGTGTGCCTCTGCCTTTATAGGCAACCAAGCCGATTCCAGATACTAGAGCGATGATCACCAAAATGATTATGGGGACGAAACCACGGTGGGCGGTTGTCACAATCTAATTCTAGTTCAATTTTGATAAGCTTACAAGTTTGTTTTTTAAAGAAGAGGGTATGTTTTCCCAAAGTCGGAAGAGGGTTTTTGAGTGTGGATTTTAGGACCCTTTGGTTTAATAAGCCCAGGGGCCTTTTTCTTTTTTGGTGTAGAATTGATTATGTGGTACTTTGCGATGCTAACGACAGATTGGCTGAAATTTATTTTGATGATTCTTGTAGAAAAACACGGTTTTATGGCCATGTATATATAGATAAAGAAAAGAATTGAAGACAAAGGTTTTTGAACTAGTATGAAAACGCATTCGCTTGATCCAATCTTAAGAAATGGGCGCGGGATTTTGTTGGCGTATGATCATGGGTTTGAGCATGGTCCCGTTGAGTTTGACGAACGATCGGCGGATCCAGCTTGGATTATGGAGATAGCGGATTCGGGGTATTTTACTGGGGTGGTTTGCCAGAAAGGAGTGGCTGCCCACTACTATGGTTCAGCAGGTTCACCACAAGTTGCAAAACACAAGGTGCCTTTGATAGTTAAATTGAACGGAAAAACAGGATTTCATGCTGGCGAGGAGCCGGTTTCGGTTCAGAACTGTACAGTTTCTGAGGCGATAGAACTGGGAGCGGTTGGGGTAGGGTACACGATATATGTTGGTTCGGAGCATGAAAATGAGATGATTGCCGAGTTTTCAGAGATTGAGCGCGAAGCACATGAGAAGGGTTTAATTGTTATTGGTTGGATGTATCCGAGAGGAAAACATATAAAGCTGGATACGGACCCCGAGATATTAGCGTATGCAGCACGTTTAGGATTGGAACTTAATGCGGATGCTGTAAAAATTAAGTACACGGGGGATGTTGAGAGTTTTACTCGGGTTGTTCAAGTTGCGGGGGACACAAAAGTTTTTGTTGTAGGGGGGCCAAAGACGGAGAGCGCTGACGAGTTATATAAGACGGCACAGGAGGTTATTAGCGCGGGTGCTGTTGGTTTAGCGATAGGACGCAATGTTTGGCAAGCAGAGAAACCTTTAGAAGTTGCAGAGAAATTGGCAAAGATAGTTTACACATGAGTTGACAAATTCTATTTGAGTGTGTATAATGGGTGTGTATGCAAACTCAGAGAATAAACATAACACTACCTGTTGAACTAATACGAGAGATGGGAAACAGTGTTCCTCGTGGTTTTCGTAGTAGGTTTATTGCAAAGGCCATTAAAAATGAGCTGCCGGAGATGCCTTTGGAGGAAAGCCTTAGAAAAAGTGCGGAGGCGCAGGTTGAGATAAGCAGGGGGATTCAAAAGGATTTTGCAAGTGCCGATGATGAAATTTGGGAAAAATTACCCTAAACGAGGCGAGGTTTTTATCGCTGATCTTCGCCCTGCTTCTGGTCGTGAGATTCATAAAGTACGACCGGTTGTTGTCTTGTCTAACAACATTCTTAATCGAACACTACCTGTGGTTTTAGTAGCCCCTTTTAGCTCTATTGTTCCTCAATTTGTTGGCCCCGATGTTGTCAAGATTGGTTCAGAAGAGCTTGAGATTGCCAAGGAATCGGTTATTTTACCGAGTCATATGCGGGCTTTGGATAAAGATAGGCTAGTTAAAAGGGTTGGGGCTCTTTCTAAGCAGAAACTAGGCGAGCTTGAGACTTCTATTCGAATAGTATTGAGCATTTGATTCCAATAAGCTTCAAACAAGGTACAGGTAGCTGTCTCTTTTGGGCCTTGTTTCTTGTTTCTTGGTTTAAGGGCCCACGCCCTGGTTTTGCCGCTTTTCCGCGCAAGATCAGGGCGTTTTCTTTGGTGTTTTTAAGTGAACAGTATTTACGTGTTAATATAATCTACTGCCTATGGAGAAAAATTTTGATATTGTTTCGGTTGGAGATACGACAGTTGATGTTTTTTTGGAGGTTAGTTCGGAAGACGCTCATAAATCTTGTGATGTAAACAATAAGGATTGTCAGATTTGTTTTTCGTATGCTTCAAAAATTCCAGTTTCAAAGCTAACCAGAATTGCTGGGGTTGGAAACGCCGCAAATAATGCTATTGGATCTTCCCGTTTGGATTTAAAAACTGCAATTTATACCGTTACCGGGTCTGATCAGGATTCACAAGAGACGAAGAGAATTTTAGAAGAAGAGGGAGTTGATACAAGACTTTTAGTAATGGAGAACGGGGTACGATCGAATTTCTCGGCGGTTATAAATTACGGGGGTGAGAGGACTATTTTTGTTTATCATGAACCACACAATTACAACCTTCCTAAGATTGAGACTGACTGGATTTATTTTACTTCGGTTGGGGAGGGTAAGGAAGGTTTACAAAGGCAATTGGCTGAATACGTTGCTACTTCTGGGGTAAAGTTGGGGTTCAATCCGGGCTCATACCATTTAAAGGAAGGTTTAGAGAATTTAAGACCACTTCTTGAGAAGACGAATGTGTTGCTTCTCAACCGAGAGGAGGCAGAAGGGTTGGTAGGTTCCCACTCCGCCGGAGGCTCTGCGGGACAGGGGGCGGATATAGAGGACACCAAGGGGCTTTTAAAAAGTTTAAAAGATACAGGTCCTGAAATTGTTGTTATAACTGATGGGCCTGATGGATCGTATGCTTCTGTTGACGGTAGAGAAGTTTGGTATGTTGGGATACCAGATACGGAGGTTGTTGAGAGGACTGGGGCGGGGGATGCGTATTCTACCGGATTTTTAGCAGCTACCATAAAGGGCCATACCTTGCCGGAAGCGATGGTTTGGGGGACTATGAATGCTTCGTCTGTTGTGCAACACATTGGTGCGCGGGAAGGGCTGTTAACGCTGGCGCAAATACAAAAGTGGGTAGAAAAATATAAAGATCAGGTTAAGCCGAGGATGGTCTGATGGCGAAAGTACTAATTACTAGACGGATACCAGGAAAAGCGCTTGCGCTCCTTCGCGAAGCGCATGAGGTTGTCGAGTCGACATTCGACAGGCCTTTGGCGGTTGATGAAATTATTCAGATGGGCGAAGGCGCCGAGGGGATTTTAACACTACTTACAGATCGTTGGACGGGAGAGTTGATGGATCATTTTCCGAGCCTCAAGATACTTTCAAATTATGCTGTAGGATTTGACAACATTGACCTTGAGGCGGCCACGAAACGTAACATTTTAGTTACCAATACTTCTTCCAATGAGGTTAATGAGGCTGTTGCTGAATTTGCCTGGAGTATGATGCTTGCTTTATCCCGTCGGCTTACGGAGGGGGATGTTTTTTCAAAAAAAGGCGCATATCACGGATGGGAGCCGGACATGTTTTTGGGGCGTGATGTTTACGGCAAGACCTTGGGGATTGTTGGGTTGGGTAGAATTGGCGGTATGGTTGCCAGAAGGGCTCGTGGGTTTGATATGAAAGTTTTATATAACAGTAGGTCACGGGATGAGGCAGCGGAAAAGGAGGTTGGGGTGGAGTACAGGGAATTGGGACAGTTGTTGGCGGAGTCTGATTATGTGACCATACATGTGCCTTTGAATGACGAGACCAGACATTTGATTAATCGGGAGAATTTGGGAAAGATAAAAGAAGGAGCGTTTTTAGTTAATACTGCTCGGGGCGGAGTTGTTGATGAGCATGCATTGGTTGAAGCTTTAAAACACGGAAAACTGGCTGGAGTGGGTTTGGATGTTCACGAGAATGAACCGCAAATGAATCCGGAGTTGATGCAAATGCCCAACGTAATTTTGACTCCTCATATTGCGTCTGCGACTGTTGAGGTTCGGGAAAAGATGACCCAACAGGCGGTTGACGCGATACTGAAAGCTTTAGCTGGGGAGAAGCCTCACGATTTGGTTAACGAAGAGGTTTGGAAGGTTTAAGGTGTGGGTGATCCTTGCTGGCCAAGTTGCAACTCTCTCATAATGGCTTGGCCTATGCGTGTGGCCTCGTTGGGATCAAAAATTAACATTTGCGGGACAGCACCTGTTTCTTTTGGATAGTGTGTTGGATTTACATAGGCGACTTGGGTTATTCCTGCTAGGGGGAGTTCTACTTGTTGGATTACACGGGAGACTATTGTTACATATGCTTGAGGTTCACCTTTGTCTGGATGGAATATAAAGAGTGTGTTGAAGCCATCAGGTAGTCCTGGGTGGCTTGAGTGGAGTGGGCTTGGGTTTGTATTCGGATTACCAATAAGAACACACGCGCTCGGAGGGGAATTGTCGGGTTTGGAATTTGTTCCGCCCATTCGGTGGTATCTTTCTGCTATATAGATGACCAGTCTGTGGTCTGGTGTATCTACAACAGCTGGATTAGTTTCACTTACGAGGCCAAACAGGTATGATAAAACATCTTGGTTGACTAGGGGTCTTTCTGTTCGATCTCGTTCTACCATGTTTTCTTGGGTAGCAAGGCACTATAGTCTGGGGTCTGTTGGTGTGTCAAGTGTTACAATTGGAACGTGTTTAACTTACCCTTTTTAAGGAGAAAGAATAGTGGGGATGAGGAGTCGAATAAACGGAAGTCTGGCGGTTTGAGGAATGTTTTGGAAGAGGATTCGCGACCAAAAAGAGAGCGGAAGAAGAAAGAACCACAAAAACCTTGGACTTTAAGAGATAGACTGGTTGTGGGCGGAGTGCTTTTGGCGACTTTCTTTTTAGGGGCTTATTTTTGGTACAAAGGGCAAGGTCAGATACCGACTGGTGCTTGGTTACATTTTAATTTTTCTTGGCCCAGTTTCAGTTTTGAGGAGAAAATAATACTAAAATAATTCAAGTGACTTAAGTTTCCTAAGTAACTTAAGTAATTTTATTCGGAGGTTGTTGAGACGCCGTCGAGGAGGCGGTCTGTCTCTGTAACGGCTGGTTTTGGCTTTGGACAAGGATAAGTGGTCTGAGTTCCTTCAAGGAAGTATTCGGTTTTACCACAAATAGTTGTTTTTACTACGCCTTGAGGTTTTTCCCAGTCTTTTGAAGCCTTGTCTTTTAGGAGGTTTTGAAAGGTATTATGCCAAATGGGGGTTGCGCCTGTGACGCCTGAGGCAACGTAGGCCATAGAGCTTCCGTCGTTGTTGCCGACCCAAGCTAGGACTACATAGTCTTCTGTATAACCGATTGCCCAGTTGTCTCGTAAGTTTTGGGTTGTCCCAGTTTTGACGGCCACTTCTGGGTGGTTTGGTATGACCAGTAGAGAGTTGGGTCCGAAGGCTGGGGTTCTTGCAACATTATCTCGCAAAATGTCGGTAAGTAGGAATACTACCCCGGGGTTTAAGACTTGTTGAGAGCAGTTCTTTGGCGGAGTAACCTGCTCTGCGTAGACTACGGGCCAGAGGCTGGTTGAGCTGGTTTTTATGAGTTCTTCTGAACAGGGATTACCCCCGATGGTTTTCCCCTTTGAGTCTAGGATTTGGAGTATCGGATTTAACTCGGTTTTTTGGCCGCTGTTGGCGAATGTTCCATAGGCAACTGCCATATCTATCATCCGCACTTCTCCTCCTCCGAGGGTAAGCGAGAGACCATAGCGCTTAGGATCTGTCCAAGTTGTTATGCCTAACTTTTGGGCTTGCTGGATCATTTTATCTACTCCGTAGGAGGCTAGAACTTTTACTGCGGGGATGTTTAGGGACGAGCCGAGGGCGGTTCTTAAAGTGACATTGCCGTGATACTTGTTATCGTAATTTCGAGGGCTATATGGAGCGCTTGTACCTGTGTAGGTTACTGGCGTGTCGGAGATGGTTGAAGCAGAAGTGTATTTCTTTGTTTCAAGCGCGTAAGAGTAGTTTATGGGTTTTATTGCGGACCCAGGTTGTCTAAGGGCTGTTGTTACATTGAAGTTCCCGTCGATGTTTAAATCAAAGTAGTCTTTTGAACCTACCATTGCCAGGATTTCTCCGGTTTGAGGATTTGTTATGAGGGTTGCGCCGTTTGAGATATTTAAGTTTCTTATTTTTTCTACTTCGTCGTGTGTTACCTTTTGGGCCATTTCTTGGGTTGCGAGATCTAGAGAGGTATAGATAGATAACCCACCTTCTTCAAGCATTTGCTCTCCGAAGCGCTCGGCAAGGATTTGTTTTATGTACATAACAAAGTGGGGAGCTTTTATATCGGTAAGTTGAACTGCAAACTCAAGATCTACCTGTGCTGCCTCTTCTGCTTCTTGGGAGGAGATAAAATGCTCCTGTGTCATACGCGAAAGTACTTCGAGCTGGCGTGAGCGGGTGAGCTCGGGGGTGGCTCCGAAGGGAGAATAGGTCGTTGGAGCCTTGGGAAGACCGGCAAGGAGTGTAGACTCTGCGAGGTTTAGGTCTTGGGCGTGTTTTTTGAAATAGAGTTGGGATGCCTCCTCGATTCCATATGCGGAGCCCCCATAGGAGACTTCGTTTAGGTACATTTCCAGTATCTGGTCTTTTGACAATTTTGTTTCGACAATTATTGCAAGAATTATTTCCTTTAACTTTCTCGAGAAAGTTTTTTCGGGCGAAAGTAAAGTGTTTTTAACTAACTGTTGGGTGATGGTTGAGCCACCTGCTTTTTCCCCGCGGGTTATGTTTCTTCTTATGGATCTTATTATTCCGCGGGTTGAAAAGCCGTGGTGGGTATAAAACTCTGCGTCTTCTATTGCAATTGTGGCTTGGACTACTGTATTTGGTATTTGGTCTAGGGGGAGCCAGGTTCTATTTTGGTTTCTGTAGATTTTATAAAGAAGTTGACCGTTACGGTCGTAGATTTTGGTTGTTAAGGCGGGATTCCGGTCTGTTAGATGGCCTGGTTGGGGGAGAGTAAAAATAAATCTTGCCCAGAAGAAGACAAGTGATAGGGATAGGGTAATAGTGAAAAGTGCGAGGGCTCTTCTAAAACTCATGAATGGTTTCTTTTTCTTGGTTTTGACTTTGGTAGGTTTTGGGGTTGGTGTAAAGAGTTTTGTGATGGAAAGGGGAATTGAAGCTATAGAACTCAAGAAAGACACGAGGCTGTTTGTTAACCAGAAAACAAGCAGGAGTAGGACAGAGATTAGCATGTAAGGGGGTTTGCCTATGAGGGCCAGGGTTGTTTTTACCTTTTGCACCACGTTCCAACGACCTTCTTTCTCATTGAAGGATTTTCTTTGAGGACTATTACTTTTTGTTCTTCGGGGAACCCTGACACCCACGTTGCCGGAGGTTAACACAGGTTCAGACTTTCAAACAAGTGTCAAAACCTTTTGGAAATGTTTATTGTAGTCGACCAGGTTTGAATGGGGCACTCAAAACATACCAAACCCCCGAGTGGGTCTTCTAGAACTTGTCTTTCTTGGGTTTCTATTTGTTCAGGTGTGGCATCGGGTGGCGCTAGCATGCCTGTATCTTTAAAGATTGCAACTTGTCTTCCAAGGGGAGGGCTAGGCTGAGGGGGAAATTCTTCTAAGAAGAACTCAAATCTTGTTGGACAGCCGGGATTTTCTTCGGGACCACTTGGCAGGGTGCCCGTTGTTGAACATATGTTGGTTCCTACTACATCTCCTGGTTTGGGCATCCAGACGTGTTCGTGTTTTTCTCTGTCTTGACCGTGTCCTGAGATTCCTCCTGCTTCGATTTTAGTAAGGGCCTCTTTCATTATTTTGTTCCAGATTGGTGAGGCGCCTGTGACTCCTGAGGCAACGGCTGACATTGGTTCGTTGTTGTTGTTCCCAACCCATACTCCAACTACTACTTCTGGTGTAAACCCAAGTGTCCAATTGTCTCGCCTGTCGTTTGTGGTACCTGTTTTTACAGAGACTTCGGGATGACCTCCTACGTTCAAGAGGGAAGATGTGCCAAAGGCACTTTCGCGAGCGTTATTGTCCAGAAGAATATGGGAGATTATGTATGATGTGCCAGTAGACAGGACACGGTCGCCTTCTTTGATTTGCGTTTCTTCAAGGAGATGACCTTTCCAGTCTTCTATTTTCAAGATCGAAACAGGATCTTGTTTTATACCGCTGTTTGCAAATACTCCAAATGCTTCTACCATATCTATCATTCTTACCTCTCCTCCTCCAAGGGTAAGTGATAGGCCGTAGCGGCTGGGATCGGTGAGGGTTGTTAGACCCATTTTATTTGCAAATCCGACGAAGTCTTCTACTCGATTTAAGGCAATAGTTTTTACAGCAGGAATGTTGTAGGAGTTTCCTAGGGCAAATCTCGTTTGGATGGCTCCATGGAAAGTGTTATCATAATTTACTGGACAGTAGACCTCTTGACCTACCACTCCGAAGCATGTGGGAATATCGGCAAAGGTGGTTGCCGCTGTGACTCTACCTTTTTCTACTGCTAGGGCGTAGTTTAAGGGTTTGATTGAAGAGCCGGGTTGACGTGATCTTAGGGTGACGTTTACTTTGCCGTCTTCGTCTTCTGCAAAGTAGTCTTTTGAGCCGACCATCGCATATATTTCTCCTGTTTTAGGATTTATGACGATGCTTGCGCCATTGCCGACGTTTGCTTTTTTTAGCTTACCAACCTCTTCTGCTACTTGCTTTTGCGCAAATTCTTGAAGGTCTAAGTCTAAGGTTGTTGTTACCCTTAATCCTCCTCTTTCTACCAAGTCTTCTCCATATTTTTCGACTAGTCGTTCTTTTACGTATAATGCAAAATGGGGTGCCTTCAGGCCCTCAAGCTTTGAGAGTTTGAGATCTTCTTTTTTTGCGTTTTCTGCCTCTTCCGGCGTTATATATTTTTCTGCCACCATTCTGTCCAAAACTAATGCTTGCCGGTCTTTAGCAAGCTGGGGGTTTGCTCCGAATGGAGAGAATTTTGTGGGTGCTTGGGGAAGACCTGCAAGGAGTGAAGCTTCTCCGAGCGTTAATTCTCTTCCGGATTTGCCAAAATAGGTGAGGCTTGCTGATTCTATTCCCCAAGCTGTTCCTCCGTAGGGAACATTGTTTAGGTACATGGTTAAAATGTTGTCTTTTGAATGGATTGTTTCAATAATTAGGGTTAGGAGAATTTCCCTAACCTTTCTTTTAACTGTTCTTTCGGGGGTTAAAAGAGTGGTTTTTACCAGCTGTTGAGTAATTGTTGAACCACCCTGAAGATCTTGTTTGACCGTGGTTTTGAAGAGTGCTCTTCCGATTCCCTTAAGAGACAATCCATGGTGTTTGTAGAATTCCGCATCTTCTATCGCGATCGTTGCTTGGGCGACATAAGGAGGTAGATCGGAGAGTTTTATTGGGGTGCGTCTTTTTTCTTCGAAGATTTCGTATATTAGTTTGCCATTTCTGTCTAAGATTTGGGTTGAAACGGGGTTTTTGGATTCGGAAGTAATTTGAGTTGGAAAGGGCAAACCCCAGAACAGATAAGTCATAAGCGATAAAGGAACAATGATTAGTAAGAATGAAACAAGGAAGAGTCCACGTTTTCTTGTGGGGATCTTTTTTAGAAATGGGAGTTTGTAGATAGGGGAGAGTTGAGGTATTTCTGGCATGTAGGATGTATTATATCTGGAGATGGGTAAAAGGGTAAAGGGTTGGGGGGTTTCTCGATCACGTTAGTTGATAGTGCATACAGGGCAACGTTTTTTGGGTATACTTGAGAGACTTGGATATGAGTAAGACTGCTTCGACTCAGAATGTTCTTGTTCTTTACTCTCTTCTCTTGGTCGTTTGGGGGTTTTACAGGGTTCTTTTTAAACTGCCGGAAAACATTGAGGAGGTGGTTATTAAGCCTGTGCTTTGGTTGGGTCTGTTGGCTTATTTTTTGAGGAAAGAAGGAGTGGGCTTGAGGTCTGTTGGTTTCACCAGCAAAAATCTTTTTAAAAGTGTTTATCTTTCTTTAGGTTTAGGGGTTTTGTTCGTTGTGGTTGCTTATTTTTCAAACCTGGCAAAGTATGAGGGAAGGGTTTCTTTTTCAGATTTCGGGTTTACCGGCAATGCGTTAGTCTTAACGTTTCTAGTTTCTCTTATAACCGCTGTTGTTGAGGAAACCGTATTCCGGGGTTATATATTTGGCAGGTTGGCTCAAGGCTTGAAAAGTGATTTTTCGGCCAATATATTAAGTTCTACCTTTTGGGTGGCTATTCATTTGCCGGTTCTTGTTTTTGTGTATAAGCTTTCACTGATTGATCTTTCTTTGAGGGTGGTTTTAGTCGCGGTTTTTGGGGTTGGGTCTGCATTCTTGTTTTCGAGGACTCGGAACATCGTTTCTTCAATACTTCTTCATGTTTTGTGGAGCTGGCCGATTATCTTGTTTAGGTAGAAGGAAAAACGTTATACGGAAAACGAGTTTTACTTTTGACTTTTTTCGCTTTACACTTCTTTTGCCTCATGCTACGGAGCTTAATATCTGCTTTTTTTGTCTTGGTTCTTGCGGTTGTAGTTCTTTTTGTTTCTATTTATAGGACTACTGCCATTAGGTATAGTTTTATGGGTCCCAATAACAGTGCTGCTGGGGTTGTTTTCTCTTCAAACGTCGAATACTCTCTGCCTTATCCGGGAATGTTGCCCGACCACCCTTTGTGGAGTTTGAAGGTTTTCAGGGATAGATTAATTTTGTTTCTAGTGCGGGGTCCTTCGGATCGAGCGAATAGGCTTTTGTTTTTAGCAGATCAGAGGTTGGTTATGGCTAAATATCTTTGCAGTAAAGGTGGTTTTTCGTCTTGTGTGGTTACTGCTCACAAGGCGGAGAAATATCTGGTTTCGGCTTTGGTAAGTGGGCGTGATGCGGAAGTAAGAGGGTACAATATGGATGGTTTTTTTGAGACTATTGCGAAGGCGTCACTAGTACACAGAGAACTTTTGGAGAGGATGATGGCTCGGGTGCCGGATACAGCAAAGCCTGTATTTAATGAGATGCTTGACGATCCAAGGCGGGTTTATGAACAGGTGTCCCACGACTTAAACAGGAGACAAAAAGATGTTCCCACCCCTTAGCTTTTCACGGTTGAATTATCCTTATTCTTCGGTTAGATAGGGGATGGTTGATCACTATTTGGGGTTTAGGGTAGCTGGTTTGGACTTTTATTGTATTCATTAGTTTTTGGAGGTCTTCTGGTGTGTATAGGTAATCTTCAGGAACCTGGATTTGAGGGAGGGAAAAGTGATTCCCTCTGATACATTAGTTTATATTGACACTTTCAAGGTTGCATGGAAGTATGTCGAATATGGCAGATGTCACCCAATTACCTTACAACTCAAACGGATTATCTAATGGACACGCAAAGCTTGCTGGCGCTGTTGACGGGAAGCATGTGTTCCAGAATCTTAACCCAACACTGGTCCAAGTTTTACCTGAAGAGATTCAAAATGGTACGGAGCTTTCTGGGGTTTCTCAGAAAGTTTTCTTAGATCGTTATTCTTTGAAGGATCGGATGGGTAATCCGCTTGAGAAATACCCCGAACAGATGTTTCTCAGGGTGGCTCGGGCAATCTCCCGGGTTGAGAAACCAGAAATTCAGGAACAGTGGGAAAATGAGTTTTACTCTGCGATGCGAGATTTTAAATTTGTTCCCGGAGGAAGGATCTTATCGGGAGCGGGGACTGGGTTTGCTGTAACTTACTATAACTGTTATGTTTTGCCTTCTCCGAAGGATTCAAGGGGAGGGATATTGGAGAATCTTGGGGAGATGGTTGAGATTATGTGCCGAGGCGGAGGGGTGGGTATTAATCTTTCGTCACTGAGGCCAAAGGGAGCTAGGGTTGAGACTGTGAACGGTTTTTCTTCAGGGCCTATGAGTTGGGCTGAGCTTTATTCTGTTGCTACACATGATGTTATCCAGCAAGGTGGGACTAGAAGGGGAGCCTTGATGCTTATGCTGTGGGATTGGCACCCCGATATTGAGGAGTTCATAACGATCAAGAAAGATCTTTCGAAGATTGTTGGTGCAAATCTTTCGGTATGTGTTTCGGACTCGTTTATGGAGGCGGTTAAAAATGATGGAGATTGGGACTTGGTTTTTCCTGATAAAAATGACCCGGACTATGATCTTTTGTGGGATGGGATTTTGGATCATTGGAAAGCTTTAGGGAAGGAGCTGGTACGCTACAAAACTTTGAAAGCAAGGTATCTTTGGGATCTTATTTGTGAGGCGGCCTGGGCATCTGCCGAGCCTGGGCTAGTCTTCATGGAGAGGTATAATAAACTTCATAGTAATAAGTACTTCAATACTATCAATTGTGTTAATCCGTGTGGCGAGGAAGGTCTACCTGCTTATGGAGTTTGCAACTTAGGATCTCTTAACTTGGCTCCTTTTGTAAATGGTTCGGGTGAAATGGATTATGAGGGTTTGGCGCAACATGCTAGGGTTGCTACGCGTTTCTTGGATAATGTAATTGATGGGGATATTTATCTCTTTGACGGGATTCGTGAAACTCAACTTAACGGAGAAAGAAGAGTTGGTTTAGGGACAATGGGGTTGGGAGATGCCTTGATAAAAATGAAGCTTCGATATGGGTCCGAGGAGTCTTTGCCGGTTATCGAGAAGATTTATAAGACGATACGGGACGCTGCTTTTGATGCATCTTCTGATATTGCGGTAGAAAAAGGTCCTTTTTCTAAGTTTGATGCTGAAAAGTATCTTGCCGGGCCGTTTATTCAAGATCTGCCTTTGTCTGTTCGAAGTAAGATTAGGAAGCAGGGGATTCGGAATTCGGTGATTTTAATGCAGGCTCCGACCGGCAGCACCTCCTTGATGGCTGGAGTTACGTCGGGAATTGAGCCGGTATATGAATTCTCCTTTACCCGTCGTGATCGGTTGGGGGAGCATAAGATTCATCATCCTTTGTATCAGGAGTTCCTGGATAAGCATCCGAATGAGTTAGTACCTGCCTATTTTGTGTCGGCGAACGATCTAACTCCTGAGGAACATGTTTATGTCCAAGCGGCGGTTCAGAGGTATGTGGATGCTTCTATTTCTAAGACGGTGAACGCTCCTAACGCGCATACGGTTGATGATGTTAAGAGGCTTTACGGTTTGTCTTACGAGCTTGGCTTAAAGGGGATTGCCTATATGAGAGACGGTTCAAGGCCTGGGGTTTTGTCCCGAGAGGATACAAAGAAGGAAGTGAAGAGGGGGCTTGGCGAGGCGGTTTCTGTCATGGTTCCCCGGCCTGAGGTAATGAAGGGAGCTACTTATAAGGTTGCGACACCTGTGGGTTCTGCGTTTATAACTGTAAACAATGATGACGAAGGTAATCCAATTGAGGTTTTTGTGAACATTGGGAAAGCGGGATCTGATTTGACTGCTATGGCTACGGCTTTAGGGCGGATGGCCTCAACGTTACTACGCTTGAATTCTGCTGCAAGTCCGAGACAACGGGCAGAGGAGCTTGTGTCTCAGTTATCGGGTATTGGAGGGAGGCGTTCGATTGGATTTGGGCAAAACAGAATTTACTCTTTGCCGGATGCTGTGGCTCAGGCTTTAAGACGGCATTTATTGGATACGGTGCGGGTTGACAAGGAGGCTGTTTCTTCTCCCCAGTCGGGTGGGGACACTACTGTGCAAGCTGAGGCTGTCATGGCGGCGCTTAACCCTGACCCCACGCCGGCCTCAGCTGAAGTGCAATTTACTACTGTTTCTGAGTTGGACACCGTGCGGGGAGCAGATATTTGCCCTGTTTGTGGTGTTATGGCGCTTGTGCACGAAGAAGGATGTGCAAAGTGTTACGCATGTGGTCATGCTGAGTGTTAAAAGTTAAAGGGTAGGGGGTTTAGAAACTCGTATTGTGAGGAGGTTTAGAAACGAGTCCACACCTATCACCTTTTTATTATACTAGCTTCCATACCTCTTAGCCTCTCGTGATTTACTTTTCCTCTCAGTAGCTCTACTATTTCCGTGTGGCTATATACACAAAAAAAGGAGATCAGGGGACGACGGGGCTTTTTGGCGCCTCTGTAAGAGTTGAAAAAGATAGTTTGAGGATTGAGGCTTTGGGGTCAATTGATGAGCTTAACTGCCAAATTGGGGTTGTTATCAGTAGTCTTCTTGAGAGTCAAATTTCATTACGAGACGAGCTTCTTTCCATTCAAGAGGATATTTTTGAGATTGCTGCGGAACTTGCGACTTCGAAAGGCGTTGAACCGCCTTATACCTGCGACTCGGATAAGACCAGACGGTTGGAAAGTTTTATTGATCTTCAAGAAGGGGGATTGCCGGTTTTGGCAAATTTTATATTTCCTGGCGGATCGGTAGCGGGAGCGTTTTTGCATATGGCTCGAAGTATTTGCCGACGAGCAGAACGTGCTATCGTTCGTCTTTCCGCCCGAGAGGATGTAAACGCAAGTATTGCGAGGTATTTGAATCGGCTTTCGGATTATTTATTTATGGCGGCTAGACTTGCCAACCATCTTTCCAGAACCCCTGAGGCAGTATGGAAAAAGTAGGGACACGGAGGACTTTTCCCATGTTATACTTCGTTTACTATGGCGTCTGCTCCTGAGCTTGAAAATAGACCTGTTCCGCCGGGGGAAGGGGCGCCGATTTCTTCCGCAACTGAGCCACTTGTTGCACGAGAGGAAGCTCCTTCGGTTTCTTCTAGCGTGGCTGGGGTTATTACACCGGTTGTTCAGCCCCAACCACAGGCTGTGGTGGATACGGACGGAAGCGAACTTTTGACTCCCAGTGAGCCTATCAACGTAGAAGTTCATATTCCTTACACCCCCGAACGGTTAGGAGAAATGAAGAAAGAACCGGTTGAAAAATCTGAACGTTGGCTTACCATTTTATGGAAGAGAATTTGGGATCACGCTTTATTCTTGGGTAGGAAAATTGTTTTTAGGAGTGCATAGAGATGGACACATTAACCTCGCTTTTCTTTTTAGCTTTAATCTTTTTAGTTTTTGGTGCGGTACTTGCATTTCTTTTTTATGTTGGTTTCATATTTTTCAGGCATAGGGCGCGCGAAAAACGTTCTTTGGATTCGGTTCTTGTCCAGGTTGCGGTACCTCGGGACAACGAGATAAAAATTGATGCTGCGGAACAAATGTTTGCGGCTTTATATTCTATTAAAAAAGGGGGCTTCGCGTCTGGGTTTGATATACAAGATACTATTTCTTTTGAGATTATTGCGAAGCTTGAGGATATACGGTTTTATGTTTGGACCCCCACGCGTTTGAGGGATTTGATTGAGAAACAGATCCACGGGGCTTTTCCGGATGCTGAGATAACGGAGGTGCCGGAGCATAACATTTTTTCTGAGAACGCGAGTGTCTCATATGCATCACTTCAGTTGAGGTCCCCCTTTTTTAATCCGATTAAGGTTTTTAAAGATTTGCCTACAGACACCTTGGCCTCTTTGACGTCATCTCTTGCAAAGATGGGATCGTCTGAGGGTGCGGCCGTTCAGATGGTTGTTTCTCCTGCAGATAATGTGTGGAAGAGTGCGGGTAAATTTTATCTGTCAAAGACTAAGAAAGATGAGTCTGACCCGCAAAAGGCGTCTTACAAGGTTGATGCTAAGACATTTGAGGCGATAGACAATAAGCTTTCTAAGCCTGGGTTTGACGTCTCTATCAGGATTGTGGTCTCATCAACAACGGATGAGCAGGCGAAGGCGCACTTATCAAACATTAAGGCAGCGTTTGAACAATTTTCGGGCGAGTTGAATGGATTTAAGAGTAGGAAAGTTCGCAATAAGGGATCTTTTGTTGAGGACTTTTGGTACAGATACCACTCGATGTTTAATGTCTTTGGAAATAGCAGAACGATATTGAATTCTGAAGAGTTGGCTAGTGTTTTTCATTTTCCAAATAAGCAAGTTACAACGCCCCACATATATTGGTTAAACGCAAAGCGGGCTCCTGCTCCTGCCCAGATACCCACAGAAGGGCTTTATATAGGCAAGAGTGTTTATAGGGGGATTTCTCGTCCTGTTTATTTGTCGGACTCTGATCGAAGGCGCCATATGTATATTATCGGGAAAACGGGGACTGGGAAATCGGAACTTTTGAAGGATCTTATTATGCAGGACATACGGGCGGGCAGAGGTCTTTGCTTTATGGATCCGCATGGGGATGCTGTTGAGGATATTCTTCGTCTTGTTCCTCCGGAAAGAGCTGAGGATGTTGTGTATTTTAATCCGGCAGACACTGAACGGCCAATGGGCTTAAACCTTTTGGAAGCAAAGACTATTGATCAGCAACATTTTGTTGCGACTTCGGTTATCAACATGATGTACAAGCTTTTTGACCCTTATAAAACAGGTATTGTTGGGCCGAGGTTTGAACATATGGTTCGAAATGCAGTTCTGACGGCTTTTGCACAAGAAGGTTCTACATTTGTTGAGGTGGTTCGTTTGATGACCGACCCAACTTTGGTTCAGGAGTACTTGCCGAAAGTTCAAGATCCTATGGTTCGTAGATATTGGACTGACCAGATTGCGCAAACTGCGGAATTTCATAAGTCTGAAGTTTTGGATTATGTTGTTTCAAAGTTTGGTAGGTTTGTCACAAACGTTATGGTTCGGAATATGATTGGACAGTCGCAGTCTGCGTTTTCTTTCCGGGAGGTTATGGATAATGGCAAAATTCTTCTGGTTAATCTTTCAAAAGGGGCGTTGGGAGAAGAAAACTCAAACTTTTTGGGACTTGTATTGGTTCCAAGAATACTTATGGCTGCAATGAGCAGATCTGATATTCCGGAGGACCAGCGGCGGGATTTTTACTTGTATGTTGACGAATTCCAAAATTTTGCAACCCCTGACTTTGCACAAATTCTTTCTGAGGCTCGGAAATATCGCTTAAACCTTTGTGTGGCGAATCAATTTATAGGGCAGATTGATGAAGATGTTAAGAACGCTATTTTTGGAAATGTCGGGACGATCGCTTGTTATCGGGTGGGTGTTACTGACGCAAGCTATTTGACGCGCGAGTTCCAGCCTGTTTTTGATGAGGATGATCTTTTAAACATTGAGAGGTTTAATGTATATATGAAGACGATTGTTAATAATGAACCAGTACCTCCTTTTTCAGTTGATTTGACTCGTGACATGGGCCAGGTTCAGGCTCAAAAGAACGAAAAGGTTGCCGAGATAATTCGGGAGATGTCTCGCTTGAAGTATGGCCGAGATCGGGCTTTGGTTGAAGCGGAGATAAATAGGCGGGCGAAGCTTTAATGCCTCTTGACATAACCCGAAATATACCCGTAAACTGGGTATATGGCTGTCCCGCTTGTTGGAAAACATCTTCGTGCAATTGAGCTTCGTAAGGAAGGTAAGAGTTATTCGCAGATAAAAGAAGAACTTCAGGTAAGTAAAGGTAGTTTGAGCTTGTGGCTGAGAAAATATCCTCTTAGCGGTGAGCAGATGCAGAGGCTGACAAACAGACCCATGCGTGAACTTCAGATCGAACGTTATCGCTTAACAAGGCAAACAAATCGGGAAAAGCGTCTTAGGGAAATCTATGATTGCGAGAGTGCTAGAATTTTGCCACTTAATGAACGCGAGTTGTTGATTGCTGGCTTAATGCTTTATTGGGGGGAAGGTGGAAAGACAGCGAACGGTACCGTTACTCTCACCAACACTAACCCAAAAATGATCAAATTATTTTTGTATTGGTTAACGAAAGCCTGTTTTATTCAAAAAGGCTAAGTAAAAGTAAGACTGCATCTTTATCGAGACATGGATATAAGTGAAGAGATTCAGTATTGGAGTAGCGAATTGGGCTTGCATCCCAGTCAGTTTCAGCACCCTTATGTGAAGGACACAACATTGCGTGGTTTAACTTATAAAACTTTTGGTCATGGAACGTGTAACTTAATTGTTCACGGCCAAAAGCTTCGGCATCAGATATTGCAGGGCATTGAAGCTGTGGCAGATTACTATGCTGACAGGATTTGATATAATGTCTTACTAGGGCCCGTAGCTCAATGGTGGTAGCGTTCGGCTTATATCCGAAAGGTTGAAGGTTCGACCCCTTCCGGGCCCACAGTTAAAGCGGCCTTTGGCCGCTTTTTGTTGTTTTAGGGGGAGATTGGCGAGGACTTATATGAAAGCGGCGGTAAGTAGTTAGTCGAGGGCTTGGAGAGGTGCTCCTGACTGACTGCTTACCGCCGTGGGCGACGAGACAGGGTTTTGGACCCAGAAACCTCGTCACAGCATAAGCTGCGTTACTCCATCCGCAGCCTAACTGTCAAAAAAGAAGATCGGGGAAAACTGCCACCTCTGGGCTGTGGCGGCAGTTGCCGGCTTTAGCAACCTCGATAGAGGAAGGACTTGCCGGTTTTGGCCACGTTTTATGCGTGACCGAGTCCTATTTGTTGCCCTTCTTTATTCCCCGATCCCAAGCCCGACCCTTCGCAGGATCAAGATTGGCAGAATATAAAGCGATGGGAGATGGCAGGAGAGCGTACTCTTTGCAACCTTGCCACCTTTTGCTTTCGCAATGCCGTAGGACGCATTCTGGCCCGAGATGCATGTATCCCTACTTACTGTCTTCCAGCACGGTAGGATGGTCTCGTGACCAGCGGGTTGCCCTAGAATCTCTGTGCTACCCCTAAAAAGTAATCGCCTTTTGTCGGCCCCGTCTGCGATAGTTTATCTTACACCTTTTCGTCAAGAGGGGAGATCGTGGTAGAATCTTGGTCACATGGCGAACGTAGGTATCATTGGTTGGGGGGTTGTGGGGCAGGCCACTGGGCAGGGTTTCTCCTCAAAACATAATGTCTTTTGGCATGACCCGTACAAAGAAGGTGGGGTAACGCTCGGAGAGCTTGTCGATTCCTCCGAATTTATCTTCGTTTGTGTGCCTACTCCGATGTTTGCAGATTACTCGGGGATTGATCTTTCGATCGTTGAGGAGGTTGTAGGAGGAGTCGCGGGGGTGATTGGGGACAATAAAGGGGGTCAGGTGGTAATTATTAAATCTACAGTTGTGCCGGGGACTACGGCCAGGTTTGCAGAAAAGCATCCCCATATTGATTTTGTCGCAAACCCAGAATTTTTAACTGAGTCGAGACCCTTTGAGGATTTTTTGAATCCGGACCGTACGATTATTGGGGGAGAGATTTCTCTGGCTACTAGGGTTAAGGCCTTGTATGAGGAGATTTTGCCCCCTGATGCAGTTTATTTTTTAACGGATCCAACAAGCGCAGAACTAGCAAAGTATGCTGCCAATGCTATTCTTGCTTCAAAAATCATGCTTGCGAACGAGATTTTTTCAGTTTCTCAAGTTTTAGGAGTGGATTATGATTCAGTTCGGGTAATGATTGAGGCTGATCCCAGAATCGGATCGCACCTTCGGGTTCCGGGGCCTGACGGAGAGTTGGGCTTTGGGGGTAAATGTTTTCCTAAAGACTTGGTTGCTCTTTTGTCACTGGAGCGTACGGTAGGAGTGGATCTTTCGGTTTTAAGGGAAGTTTGGGAAAAGAACCTGAGGGTTAGGAAAAGTAGAGATTGGGAGGGGATACCTGGGGCGATTAGTAAAAGAAAAGATTAACTTTAGAGCTCTTCGAGCTTGGTTCCACGATTGACACCTTTTTTCTCAACGAATTCAAGGTAACGTTCGGTTGTGGAAAGCCTTTTGTGGCCGGCAATTTTGGAAATGGTTACAACATCGACGCCACTTTTCAGTTGTTGCGCAATAAATGTAGATCTTAAGTCGTTGACCTTTGCATTTTCTATACCGGCCTCTCTGAAGTAGCGATCAATTGAGCTTCTAATGTTTCTTACTAGGAGGGGTCTTGCGTTTTTGGTAATAAACACATGGTCGTTTTTACCTTCGCCTCTTTCGGTAAGATATTCGTTTAAAGCGGTTTTTGCTGGGGGATTTAACGGGACCTCTCTTTGAGGTTGTGAGGCGTAAGCTTTTATAAAGAGAGAGTCTTCTTTGATGTCTTCGACTCTTAAGTTGGCGACCTCTCCGATTCTAACGCCTGTTTGGAGCATTAGCTCTATGATGCTTGCAATTCTTTTATCACCACGGGCTGCGTCTCTTAACGCTCTGTATTCAAGCCGAGAAAGGATTCGGGGAGGGGGATTGTCGTAACGGGGGTGCGCAACGGGAGCTGCGGGGTCGTTTTCAAGTATCTTTTTGACTACAATCCAGCGGAAAAACGCTTTTATAGCGTTGAGTTTTCGAGAGATGGATTTGGCGGTGTAGCCCTTCTCAGAAAGGGAGTCTCTAAACTTTTCGATGTCTTTGGGAGCTACTTCCGGAGCACTGGTTTTCTCGTCGCCGATAAGAGCGGTTATTAGCTGCTCTATATCCTTGTTGTAAGCAAGAATAGTAGCAGAGGACCTACTTTTGGTTTTTAAGTCCTCAATAAATTCTCTTTGCAGAGACTGGAGATTTGTTTGATTAGTTGCTGCCATGATTTTTTAACTTTGGGCTCAAAATGTTTTGTCGGGTAGTATAATGATGGGGCATGTGGGCGGGTTTGAGCTTAACTCAATAGCCTATATTATCATGTAAAGAGGATAATGTCAACATATGAGTTTTAAACAGAGATTATTGGGCAATTTGACCTCCCGAGGCTTGGTTTTGGTTGTGGTTTTGCTTACTATCTCTTCGCTTTATAGTAGTTTCCAGTTATTTGGGAGGGGAGGGGTTTTGGAGGAAGCGGAACTGATGCTTGAGGAGGTCCAAAGAGAAAACAGGCGATTGTCCGATATTCAGGCTAATTTGGGCTCGGTGGAGTTTATTGAGAGAGAGGCTCGAGATAAGCTTGGGCTTGTTGCCGAAGGGGAGACTGTGGTTGTGCTTCCGGATGGGGATACACTGAGGCGGTTTGCGCCTTTGGAGGATACGGTTGAGGAGGAATTTGAGCCTGAAAAGAGGCCGATTTGGGGCAGATGGTTGAGGCTATTTTTGCCTGAGCTTGAGAAGGTGATTTTTCGAGGCTAAAGCAGTTTACACTGCGCGTAGCCGTAGGTGTGGCTGGGGTGAGGATCGAACTCACGCTCCCAGGGATATGAATCCTGTGCTTTCCCACTAAGCTACCCAGCCAGTAGGGCTAATTATAACATTTTTAGAGCAGATTAGCTTTAAATGTAAAGTCTTTTAGGGCTCCAATTAATCCCATAATTTTATAGTAGGAGATGGTCGACTTTCTTAGGCGTACTTCTAGTGTTCCAAAGTGAGTATTTAGGTTCTCATATATCTTCTTGCTTTTAGCTGCTTTGAAGCTGGTTTTAGTGAATTGAGAGAGGGAAATGCCTGTTACTTTTGACCAATGTTGTTTTACTAAATTTTCTCTTTCGCGGTGTATTTGGTTAATTGCTACATAACAAGACAGATCTTTTATTTCGGCATTGAAACATTCTTTTAGCCAATAGATGAAGAAATTAATTAAACTGGGATCAGAATTGCACATTTAACCTCTTTTTTAGTCTTACTGCCTTCTCCCCAATAAAGGGTTATTCCTGCCACAAGCAATTCCTTTTTGCTAAGGGTGCCTAGTCTTTTGATTCCTTCATTTTTATATAGTTTTGCTAGTTCGAGCCTTCTTTTTTGCCAGTTTAGAGAGTTTAGGAGACGTGAGCGTTTCCTTCCTTCGGTTATGCGGGCTTGCAGTGCTAGAAATTGGGCTTCGTTGAGCAGTACGTCTTTTACCCATGCGCTGACGGAACTCTTGGTAACTTGCAGGTTTTGGGCTATTTCTTTAATGCTCTGACCTTGTTTTCTTAATTCTATAGCTTCGAGGCGAAGTGATGATTTAGCCATGGTTAGCGGGTATTTTTCGGGTTAGCTCAGTATGTAATTTATGAACATCTTTGTCAAGGACGATTGCCTTGAATGGCTCATTTTGGTATAATCGGCCTGTTGGGTTAACATGCGGGGTAGTGTAGAGTTGCACGCAAGGCTAGTAGTATGGGCCCCTTAAGAAGTAATTCTTATTGAATAACTTGGCTGTATCGGTGGACAACCCGCCTTTGGCGGGTCAATACCGAGGGAAGTTCCTTCGTTGAACTCAGGATAAACGTGATTGTTTATGCCGAGCAACGCGAGGTAACCCCGTAGAGGCTACACGCCGAGCTCCCACTTTGTCCGCCTTTGGCGAGACTTCGCGGGATGATGATATAGTCCGACACTCCAAGTAATTGGAGATTACAGATTGCATAATCTTGCAGGCCGGGCGCGACTCCCGGCCCCGCAACAAAAGTAAAAAGGAGGCTCAAAAGGCCTCCTTTTTGTTGGTTAAATGTGTCCCATAATCTTGACTTTTGGCTTTGTTTGTGGTATATTTCTTTTTGTAAAACGAACTGGTTTTAGGCTCGTTTTTTGTTTGAGCACTTTTCCAAAGTTTTGCTTAAAATTGGACAATTTGATATAGTAGTAGCAGAGAGCATTGATCCGGAAGGTTGGAACCGGGCCCCACTTCGCTGAAGCTTTGCGGGGTAGAAAGCGCAAAAAGTTAAAGAGTATAATTTGAGGGTGGCACCCCCTTTTACCAAAGGGCCCTTGTAAGATCATCTAGTAATTAGGTGGTTTTGCAAGGGCCTTTACTGTATCTTGGAGGTATATATGAACCAAAAACGAGTACTATCAGGAATTCGGGCAAATGGAAGGCTCCACTTGGGGAATTACCTTGGGGCGGTTAAGGGCATGCTTTCTTTGCAAGATAATCCAGACTATGAAACCTTTTATATGGTTGCAGATCTTCATTCGATCAATGTTCCATATGAACCTTTGGGTTTTAGACAGGCAGTACGCGAAGTGGTCTTGGATTATTTGGCTGCGGGACTTGACCCTGAGAAGAGCACTATTTTTATCCAGTCTGAGGTTCCTGAGCATGTAGAACTGTCCTATTTGTTCTCGACTGTTATTACCGTTGCGCGGATGCAGCACCTTCCTACGTTCAAAGAAAAAGTAAAGGCATATCCGGAGAATGTTAATATGGCGCTTTTATATTACCCGGTTTTAATGGCTGCTGATATATTGGCATATAAAGCAGGACTGGTGCCGGTTGGGATTGACCAGGAGCCACATTTAGAGATTGCACGAGAAGTTGCGCAAAAAATGAATGACCGGTATGGCTTGGCTTTACCAGAGCCGGTGCGATTTGCCACTCCTGGAGAATATGTCCCGTCATTAACTGGTGCAGGAAAGATGGCAAAATCTGTTGAAGGATCTGCTATATTACTTACTGATTCATTGGAAGACATAAAAGGACGATTGGCCAAACTTCCTACTGATTCAGGAAAAGGGGGGAGCGTTCCGACAGAGGGGGGAGTCTCAAACTTGTTTAAATTTGTAGAACTTTTCTTAGGAGAAGGCAGAGTAAACGAGTTAAGAAAGCAGTACATGAATGAAGGAGTTCGATATGGGGAGGTGAAATCAGAAGTTGCTGAGGTAATTTACAAAGAACTTAAGCCGATGCAAGAAATGCGGGCAGAGCTTGAAAAAGATACCAATAAAGTGGACAAAATAATTACAGAGGGAGCAGAAAAAGCTCGTAAAGTTGCCTCGGAAACACTCCAGGAAGTAAAGCAGGCAATGGGGTTGGTTTAATTCAACCTGCGATTTTATTTAGATTTTTATCGAGGGTTAGGAGAGGAATGTTGTGTTTTCTAGCTAACCACAGGTAAGAAGCATCATACACGGAACAGTTTTTTGCCAGCCCGAGAGAAAGCGCTTCCTGGAAATCGACCTGTTTAAGTTCGATGTCTAATGCTTGGAAGTCTGAAACAAGGATTGTTGCTTGGTTTTCATTGATCCTTTTAGAGATAACGGCTGATTTTAAAGCATTTGTTACTTCAAATGGCAGAATGGGGGAAGCTAGGAAGTTTAAATTACCTTGGATGTGCTCCTCAAATACTTTATCTACCTTGGCTGAGTTTTCGTCCGGCATGAGGCGACAGGTAATGAAAGATGAATCTATAACGGCGGATTTAATAAACCTTCCTCCCAGCATTGATTAGTGCTTTATAGTTTATTTTTCCCTTTACGGGCTTGGGTCTGTGGAGCAAGATGGCTTCCGCAGCCAGTCTTCTTTTGTCTAACATGTTTTCTCTAGTGTATTTTTCTTCCACAGCATCCCGTACAAGCTCACCGACCGAAGTCTTCTTTTTGCTAGCAAGTTTTGTAAGCTCCTTCCATGTTTTCTCTTCAAAGAGGATATTCGTGCGTTTGGTTAACATGTGTATACACATTAACATGTGTATGTTGGTTTGTCAAGCGGAGATGGAATAATTTAAGACTAGGGAGTAGGGGCTGGAGGAGAGTATTCGACTTTGAACATTTCTGCTCGTGCTTTTCCTTGATTGTCCTGGCCTGCGTGGAAGATAGTTGCTTTAAAAGGCAGTCTTGGGTGTTGCAATTCGGTTGTTTGGTGGTGGGGTTTGGGGTCAAGTTCTTGGCCTTTCGGTAGGAATCCGGACTCGTTGAGTACTTCGGTTAGTAATATGGAATGTGCTTCTGGGGTTGACCAGGCTTCGTTTCCCTTTCCCCGTTCGGCTACACCAAGTAGGCTTACTCCCCAACTCTCCCAAGGGTTCGATCTTATGGGGCCATTAGGTTTGAGTCTTGCGACAATCCCCCTTGCCATGTTTGAGCTTTTCCCTCTGAAAGCCCACATGAAGTAGTTTGGGTCTGTTGGCTTTTGGGATACTTGAAAGCCGTGGAGTACAGCCAATTTAATACCTGTGTCATCCAGCCGTTCCGCCATTTGCCGTTCGCATTCTTGTTTTCTTTGCCATTCCGGAGTGAATGGGTTATCTATGTCTATGGGTGGTGGGGTGGGTGCTTCTGGTTTCTGGGGGGGAGTGAGCTTGTTATCACTTCGGCTCTTGTTGGTATGGGGGTTACGTCGCCTGGTTTTGAAGCCAAGGGAGTTAGTGCGGTCTTAGCATATGGCGGTCTGTCTTTTGATGCTTCGTCCATTCTTTTTAAACTATATACCGCTTTGGTTTAGGCGTCAATTAGCTTTGTTTTGTGCTACAATGAGTGGTTATGGAGTCTGTAACTACTATTTCTGCTGAGGAGTTTTTTAAAGTAGAATTACGAGTGGGGGAGGTTGTGCAAACTGAAACCTTAGAAAATAGTAAAAAGCTTTTTCGGCTTACTGTAAACTTTGGTGATCAAACACGTACCATCCTTACCGGTTTAAGACCATTTTACGAACCGGATTTTTTTACCGGTAAACTTTTTGTATTTGCGTATAATCTTGCACCGCGTAAAATGGCAGGAGAAGAGAGTAATGGAATGCTTTTGTGTGTAGATTCAAATAAACCTTATCCTATTGAAGCTCCAGAGGGGGTTCTGCGGGGAGATGGTGTTAAGTAAAAATGGCTGCAAGATTAAAATTACCTAAAACAATTACCCAGGGTCCTGTTGGGAAAAACAAAAAGGGTTTGAGGTTTAAATTCCAAATAAATCTTCGCAACATCTTGCTTTTTCTTTTGATCTTGTTTTTTGTTGGACCCCTGTTTCTTTCAATGCTTGGGGGGAAGTATGGGGAGAGTCTGCCTTTGCCCATACTTATAAAAGACGTGAAGGAAGGTAAGGTTGAGCAAATTAAAGTTTCTGGAGACAAGTTGGTTGTTCACTACAAGGATGGGGTGCAGAAGATGGCTATGAAGGAAGGTGGTGTTTCCTTTGGGGAGGTTTTGAAGGATTCTGGGGTTGACCCTTCTACTGTTCCGTATGTTGTTGAAGACCAGCTTTTATCGAGATTTTGGGTGGATATTTTGGGAATACTTCTTCCGTTAGGGGTGATGGCGATTTTCTTTTTGTTTATTTTCCGACAGGCAAGGGGGGCACAGGATAATCTTTTTTCTTTTGGGAAATCTGGGGCAAAACAATTTGCAAAAGGTAAACAGGACGTTACGTTCCGCGATGTTGCTGGGGTTGATGAAGCAAAACAAGAATTGGAGGAGGTTGTCGACTTTTTGAAAAACTCGGCAAAATATCGGGCGATTGGAGCACGTACCCCCAAGGGAGTGATTTTGTTTGGACCGGCGGGCGTGGGAAAAACTTTGTTGGCGAGAGCTGTTGCGGGAGAAGCCGGGGTGCCGTTCTTTTCGATGGCTGGATCGGAATTTATGGAGATGTTGGTTGGAGTTGGGGCGTCTCGTGTTCGAGATTTATTTGCAACTGCAAAGCGTGCTGCGCCTGCGATTATATTTATCGATGAAGTTGATGCGATTGGGAGACAGAGGGGGTATGGAATTGCAGGGGGGCATGACGAGCGGGAACAAACATTAAACCAGATTCTTGTTGAGATGGATGGTTTTACTCCAAATGATAATGTTGTAGTTATTGCTGCGACTAACCGCGGGGATCTTTTGGATCCGGCATTGTTGAGGCCTGGAAGGTTTGACAGGAGAGTGACTTTAGATTTGCCAGATAAAGAAGGGAGGCTTGCAATTTTGAAGATTCATGCCAGAGGTAAGAAGTTTGGGGAAGGGATTCTTTGGGAGAGAGTTGCTTCTCGTACGGTTGGATTTTCAGGGGCGGATCTTGAAAATATGCTTAATGAGGCTGCAATTTTGGCGGCTCGGGAGGACCGGAAAGAAGTTGAGACTAGGGATATTAATGAGGCTGCAACAAAGGTCAAGTTGGGGCCTGCAAGAAAAAGATTGCAGTCGGAGGATGATAAAAAGATTACGGCGTATCACGAGGCTGGGCATGCATTGGTTAATCACGCGATGCCTAATCTTGACCCGGTTGACCGAATTTCGATTGTTGCAAGGAATGAGAGTTTGGGACAGACGTATGCACCGCCTGAGGTTGACCGTGTGCATGAGACAAAGACGCGTATTTTACAGGCAATAACGATGATGCTTGGGGGGCGTGTTGCGGAGGAGCTTGTTTTCGATGAGATGACGACTGGGGCATCAAATGATATTGATCGTGCAACTGATTTGGCGCGTCGGATGGTTATTGATTTTGGGATGTCTGCCTTGGGGCCTATTAATTGGGGTCCATATTACGACACGGACTCTATGGGTAGACCACGATCCATGGATCCGGTTAGTGTTAGCCAGACAGTTCAGGATAAGGTCGATGTTGAAATTGGAAAAATTATATCCGGCTGTTATAAAGATGCGCAGAGGATTGTTAAGAATGAGCGGAAGATGATGGATCGGGTTGTTGATGCTTTGATGGTAAAAGAGACATTGGATCGGGAGGAGTTTGAAGGGATAGTTGGTAAGAAACCCCAGATTAAAAAGAAGGCATCTCGCGCGAGATTTTGATATAATCGCTTTGTAATGGCGGAGCGTTCTTCTCTTTATCTTCCTCCGATTGGACCTTTGATGCATGATTTTGTGAAGGATGCTGCTCGTGCTGCACGGCTCGGCCATGTATCACAGGAGAAGGGCTTAAAAGGTGTGGGTGGTGTTCCTTTTTCTTCTACTGGAACCAGGGGTGTTTCAGGTCGAATGTCTACAAGTGTTCCCGATGCCGTGGAGCGTGTGATAGAGATCGATGGGCCGGATGTTCGTGAATTGTATGCTTCATACGGAGGGAAACCCGAAGAGACTGTCTACTTCTTGGCTTTAGTGTTTGAAGCTAGGAAACAAAATTTGATTGCTCATTCGGAGGATGTTTCTTCTGAGGAAAGTAGGCGGGCTTTTGCTGCTAAGTGTTACGCTCTTTTGCAGCTTATCAATTTGCGAAACAGGGGTGTTGATTGTATCAGGGTTGGTTTGGAAAAGGAGGAGACGCGGCCGGACAATTTGTCTCGAGCTTGTCTCTCAATAAGAATTTCAGCAGTAGAACCTGGGATGTTCCATATTCCTTATCCTGTATTTGTTGGCCTTATTGGAGGCGGTAAGCCCGAGGATTTTATCAGAGGTGGTTGGGATTTTGAGGAGATTGGAATTGGACAAACAAACGACTTTGTGCCTCAAAAGGTTGCTTGAAATGCTACAATTGCTCCGTGAGCGCAGAACATTCCATTGGAGAAGAGCATAGGCAAGATACTCGGTTTTTTACTGCCAACATGGTTTATACCCACCTCACTGTTAATCTTACGGAAGAAGGGCTTGTGTGTTTAGAAAGGAAGGGTTGTGTGAGGGGTGAGATATTTTACACGAGCAGGGATGGAAATGCGTGGCTGCTTTTGAAGGTAGCACTGGATCCGTTAGCAGCGGACACGACAGCAACTAGAGTGCGTGTCGATGGAGAGGTTACTTCTGCTTTTGAGGTGGTGCTTTGTTCCAGACACTTTGATTTGGTTAAAGGGGGTAGGGAGGTTGGTTTTAATCACACGAATAGGGGGGTAACTTTGCGGGAAGTGTTTATCAGGCCACCGAATTTTATGTATTAATGCGATGAACAGACTTGTTCTTATTGATGGGCATGCGATTATTCATCGGGCCTATCATGCTTTGCCGCCTCTTACTACTTCTTATGGACAACCAGGGCAGGCTGCGTATGGCTTTGTTTCTATGCTTTTGAGGGTTATTGATGAGTTGAAACCTACTCACTTGGCGGTTTGTTTTGATTTACCTGAGGCAACTTTTCGACATACTGCCTATATTGCTTATCAAGCCCACAGACCTACTGCTGATCAAGATTTGGTGGACCAGATAATAATGGTGCACGAGCTTGTTCATTCCTCGGGGATACCGGTTTATACGGCTGCCGGTTTTGAGGCGGATGATGTTATTGGGACATTAGCAAGGGAAGCAGTTGAGGATGGGATAGATGAGGTAATTATTGTTACTGGGGATAAGGATATTATGCAGTTGGTTTGCGATAATGTGGGAAACGGTAGAAGTATAAAGGTTTATGCGCCGGTTCGCGGATTTGCAAACGGTAAGGTGTTTGATGAGAAGGAGGTTTTCCAGTACGTTGGGGTTTTACCTTCGAAAATTGTGGATTATAAAGCTTTGATGGGAGACAGTTCGGACAATTATCCTGGAGTACCTGGGATTGGGCCCAAGACTGCGGTGGGACTTTTGGAGAAATACAGTACTTTAGAGGAAATATATAAGAACGTAAGAGGTAAAACGGAAAAAGTAAAAAGTTTGCCGGAAAGTGTTATTAAAAAATTGGAGCTGGGGGAAGAGTCGGCGTTTTTGTCGAAGCATTTGGCGACAATAGTTACCGATGCCCCGGTTGAGTTGGATTTGGAAAAAGCAAAAGTACACCCCTTGAGGGAGGACCGCGATTTTGTTGAGAAGTTGAAAGAACTTGGATTTAAGAGTTTGTTGACGCGGATAGGAGGAGCTTTGGAGGGTAAAACGAAAACTGAGAAGCCAAAAACGGATAGAAAGAATGATAATCAGATGGAGCTTCTCTAAGTATGTTGAAACATCATCAGGAGATATTGCAGGAAATAAAAAAACACGCAGGAGAAAGAACGTCTCATTCAGGAAATGATAGCTACCTTTCTTCGGGGCACAGATATTATTCGGTAAGTAATCCTGTAAAACGAAAGTTGGTAAGAGATTGGGTAAAACTTCATAAAAATCTTTCCGTGGAAGAGTATTCAGAGTTGTTGGACAGTTTATATGAGTCCGGCTCATATGAAGAGAAAACGAGTGCTAGCTTGTTGTTGGGATATTTTCCGAGACTTAGAAAAGAAATTAGCACAGGTTCCTTGGATGGGTGGCTAGGGGAGCTTTGTGGTTGGGCAGAAGTTGACTCATTGTGTCAATCAAACTTTACCGCGGAAGATATGTTGTTGCGCCTGGGTGAATGGGAAAAGTTTATTAGGAAACTCTCTAAAGACCAAAATATCAACAAGCGTCGTGCCAGTTTGGTTTTTCTTACTGGAGTAGTAGGTAAGACGGATGATCCACGTCTTGCCGCTCTGGGTTTTCAGGTTATTAATACTTTGCAAAACGAGCGCGATATTTTAATAACAAAGGCTGTATCTTGGTTGTTGCGAGACTTAGTAAAACTCCACAGAGAGAAAGTTGAGAGGTATCTTGAGAGTAACGCAGATAAATTGCCTGCCATTGCTATTAGAGAAACTAGAAACAAACTTAAAAGTGGGAGGAAGAGCGGAAAGTGAAAGTTGCATTAGTACACGATTCGATTGGGGAATTTGGAGGGGCGGAGAGGGTTCTTCTTGCCTTGTCTGAGGTCTGGCCGGATGCGCCGATTTATACCGCGTTTGCACGCGGTGGGGAAACGTTAAAACGTTTAACGGGAAAACGAATTATTACTTCATGGGCTCAGAAGATTCCGTTTTTTGCGACTAAACTTCACAGTCCTTTGAGGTTTTTAGCGCCTTTTATTTGGGGAAGTTTTGATTTTTCAAAATATGATTTAGTAATGTCTTCTGCATCGTGGTATATCAATAAGGGATATGGGACGAAAAACGAAAAACGAAAAACGAAAAACGAGAACCGGCCGATCGAGATTTGTTATTGTCATACTCCGCCCCGGTGGCTTTACGGATACGACATACCTTTAGGGAAGAATAGGGGCTTTTTGGTGAATTCCTACGTTTCTATAGTTGCTCACATAATGCGCATGTATGACTTTGAAAGGGCACAAAAGGTAAACTATTTCATTGCAAATTCGGAGAACGTTAAGGCGAGAATAGAGAAGTTTTACAGAAGAGAGGCTGAGGTGATATACCCGCCAATAGAGATAAAGGCGTTAAACGTAGGTACCCTCGGACAGAAACGTAAAACGTTAAACGAGCTAAATTATTATCTAATAATTTCACGCATAACCGGAGGGAAGGGAATCGAGATGGCGGTTGAGGTTGCCAATAGGCTTAAAATACCTCTTAAGATTGCCGGAGCATCGTCTGGGTATTCGGGGACTTCTGAGTGGATAAAAGAAAACGCAGGTCCGACTGTCCAGGTTTTGGGTTTTGTTGATGACCAAGAGCAAGCAAGGCTTTACGCCGGGGCAAAAGCCTTTTTGGCGTTACAGCGCGATGAGGATTTTGGGATGACTCCGGTTGAGGCGATGGGGTATGGTACGCCGGTTATTGCTTACAACGGAGGAGGGTATCCAGAGTCGGTAGTTGATGGAAAGACTGGGGTGCTTTTTGATGATTATAGTGTAAAAGGGTTGGTTGGGGCGATTGGGAAATTTGAGGGATTAAAGATAAAACCAGAGGATTGTCGAAAACAAGCTCAGAAATTTTCAAAGGAGCGGTTTGTTCGCGAGATACGTACGTTTGTTGGCGAAAGGGTCTTAAAGTTGTGACGATTTTACCACATGTCGTGGTTGGAGGTCTGATTGGATCTTACACAAACAGTGTGTCTTTGGCGATTGCCGGAGGAGTTGCGAGTCACTTGGTTTTGGATTTTATTCCTCATTACGATCACCCTATTGGTAAGGACCACCTAAGGTCGTTTGCTGCTTTTTACTGGTGGGGATCAAACATTATCTCGGTTGGTGTTCTTTGGTTTCTTTATGGGGTTGGAATACCGATTTTTGTTGGCGCGCTGTCTGCTGCGCTCGTGGATATTGAGAATCTTGTTTGTATGTTTACGGGGTATGGTCTTAAGTTTCACAGGACTGGATTTTGGCATAGAAAAACTACTCCGCTTCGGGGGTTTATGCATGAAACGGCGATTGTACTTGTCGGTTTGGTGTGGTTGTACTTGAGGTTGACAGGATAGTCTGAGGCGATTGGGGGAGCTGATGGGGTGATGATATACTTCCAGGACTATGCCTGAGCTACCAGAGGTGGAAACGATTAGGTTGGGGTTGGAGAAGTACTTGGTTGGGAAGAAGGTTGAGAAGATTGAGCTTCGTTTACCGAAAATTGTTTTGGAGGGAAGTCTTTACGGATTGGTTGGAGCAATGGTAGAGAGGGTGCGGCGGTTTGGTAAGGTGTTGGTTTTGGATTTTAGCCCTTCGGCAAGCGATGACCCTATGACGGCAGGGCAAGTTCTTTCGCTTGTTTGCCACATAAAGCTCACAGGACAGTTGGTGTTAACGGGTGTATCACAGGTAGTGCAAGTATCACGGGATAAGGTGGGTACGTTACCGAATCCGTGGACACACTTGATTGTGCACTTTCAGGATGGGGTGAAATTGTTCTACAACGACATCCGACAGTTTGGGTGGATCAGAGTTTTACCTAGTTCGGAGGTTCAAAACTTTAAGTTCATAAATGAATTGGGACCGGAGCCTGATATAGCGCAGGCTGGGGGAGGTGCGCTGACACTTGAATCTTTGAGGCGAATTTTGGCGGGAAAAAAGACTTCAATAAAAACGTTGCTTTTGGATCAGTCTCGAATAGGTGGAGTGGGAAATATATATGCAAACGACGGTTTGTTTTTAGCAGGGATTGATCCGAAACGGGCCGCCGGATCTTTGACCTCGAAGGAGGTGGAGGATCTATACGATGCGTTGCTAACGGTTCTTAAGCGAGGTTTGGAGTATGGAGGGGCATCTGAGTTGACGTATGTGAACGCTTTGGGGGGAGAGGGAGAGTACCAGAAGCATTTTTTGGTGTATGCACAAAACAGGAAACCTTGCAAAAAATGTGGGACAAAGATTGAAAAGATTAAATTGGGGGGACGTGGAACTTACTTTTGTCCAGAGTGTCAAAAGTAATTTTCCATTTGCATTAAATGGTTATAAAAAACCTTAAGCTTCAAAACTTTCGTAACATTTCCGAGAGAGAATTTGTTTTCTCTGAGGGAATTACTGTTATTTCCGGCAAAAACGCGCTTGGGAAAACTAATACTTTAGAGGCAATTTATCTAACTTCTGCTGGCAAGTCTTTTCGGGTTTTAAGGGAAGACGAGATGATTCAGATTGGCGAAGGGCTCGCTCGCGTTGCGAGCCAAGTAACATCAGTTGAAAATTTGAATTTGGAGGTTGTGTTGGTTTCCAATACGGAATCGGCGCGTGGTGGGAAAAAGCTTTTGGTAAATGGAGTTAGTAGGCGTCTTTTGGACTACGTGGGGAACTTGAAGGTAGTTATGTTTGGACCGTGGGATTTGGGGATAGTTACTGAGTCGCCCAGTACGCGTAGAAGATTTTTGGATGCGGTCTTATCCCAGACGGACAGAGAATATAGAAGATCTCTTCTTTCGTACGAAAAAGGGATTCGGCAGAGGAATAGGGTTTTGGAGAGGATAAGGGAAGGCGAGGCAAACAGATCTCAACTTTTGTTTTGGGACCATTTATTAATAAAAGAAGGAGAATATATAACTTCTGCGAGAGGAAGGCTTACTGCTTTTGTAAATTCTACACCAAGTTTTGGAGAAGAACTTTTTTTGGAGTATGACAGTAGTGTTATTTCTCCGGGAAGATTAGCCGATTATGAACGGGAAGAAGTTTTATCTGCGACTACTCTTGTGGGGCCACATAGGGATGATGTTATTTTTAGGAAAAAGAAGGAGAAAAAGACAGGTTGGGATTTGGCTAGGTTTGGATCCAGAGGAGAGCAGAGGATGGCTGTACTTTGGGCAAAAATAGCGGAACTTGAGTTTGTAGAGAAAGAGAGTGGGGAGCGGCCGGTTTTATTGCTTGATGATATATTCTCGGAGCTTGATCCGGAGCATCATAAATTGGTTATTGAAACGGCGCAGAAACAACAAACGATATTAACAACGGCTGAGCCAAGATCGGTTGACCAGTTCTCGGGATTGCAGTTTATAGCTCTGTGAGAACCTGAAGCTTTCGTTTCAGAACCTTAGGTTTGAATCCTGCCTCGTTTGGCAGTACAATTGGGCTTGTTCTCTGATTTTTTAAGGGGGTATGGCTTCTTGGCTAGACTAGTATACAAGGGCGATGAGGCGGTGGTTTGTCTTGACAGTCCTCGCGATTGGGAGGCTGCGCGGGCTCTTGGTTATTATTGTAGTTCGCAGGGGGTGATTGGTCCTTTGGACCGTCTGCGGGCAGGAGAAGTCTTTCAGTTGATCAACAATTACAGAGGGCCAGTTGGCTCGAGGAGTATGGGACGTGATACAACAAACACGAGCGGGAGAAGTGGTTGGAGGTCTGCGCGCGCATAGCCCCGGGGGACACAACGTTGTCGTACGGAATTTTCTCACGCCTGCAGAGGCCATTCAGGCAGCGGGGTTAGGGATTAGCCTTCCCGATGGTCCTGTTCATCGAAGTGTGTTGGGAGCGATTCGCGCACAAATTCGTGGGGTTTCTGCGAAGGTAGACCCTGGGCCTGTGTCGACACCTCAGCCTGTTGTGGCGCATTCCGTTCCACCGCTTGAGGCAGCGGGGACCCGATTTGGGGAAGCAGCGGTTGCTGCTGCTTCCGGCAGTTTAGGAGGACTACCACTTACTGTGGACGGCTATCGTCCATATCCGGGCGTGTTGACCGACGAAGAACTGGCCCGGCTGGTTGGGTGAGGCTGCGGGGCGCTGGAAACGCGAGCAATCGCAGGTCTGGCGCCCTTTCTCTTTTT
>Ga0209542_10001607_pt1 | contig 52504 bp, 58 predicted proteins | sample RifCSPhighO2_01_FD_184028 | JGI IMG/M metagenome (GOLD analysis project Ga0209542, IMG submission 184028) | Soil microbial communities from Rifle, Colorado - Rifle CSP2_plank highO2_0.1 (SPAdes) (version 2) | ecosystem: Environmental > Terrestrial > Deep subsurface > Rock core/Sediment ... | reverse complement strand
AAGGACTGACAAGTCAAGGTCACCATAAATTGTTAAGGCCAATGTGCGAGGTATGGGTGTGGCCGTCATTGATAAAAAGTGGGGCGCATGGGTACCTTTTTTAACTAGGCCAGCGCGTTGCTTGGCCCCAAAGCGGTGCTGCTCATCAACAATTGCCAGGGCCAAATGTTTAAATACAACATTTTTTTGGATTAATGCATGAGTACCAATAACTACGGCTATTTCGCCATTAGCCACCCATTTTGAAAGTTGTGTACGTGAAATATCAGTCCAGCCATTCATGTTTGAGGCAACTTTTGACGGATATTTACGGCAACCCCTGCCTGTAATCAAACCAATTGAAATACCGGTGTGGGCAAACATTTGAATAAAACTTTCAAAATGCTGAGTTGCCAGTATTTCAGTTGGGGCCATTAATGCCATTTGTAATGTGCCAAAATTTTGTTGTGCTGGGCGGTTACGAATAATTGCATATGTGGCCGCCGCGGCAACAGCCGTTTTGCCACTACCAACATCGCCCTCTAGCAACCGGGCCATGGGTGTTTGTTTAACTAAATCATCAAAAATATTTTTAATGGCTAGGTGTTGGGCATTGGTGGGCGGGAAGGGTAGTCGCTCTAAAAACTCATTAGCTAAATTCATATCGGCCACAATCTCATAACTTTTTTGTGATTGAAATAATTTTTTGTCTTTGTTACGGGCCAGTTGAACGTAAAAAATTTCCTCAAAGGCAAAACGTTTGCGGGCGGCCTGAGCATGCTCCTTTTTCTTGGGAGCATGTATCCACAGTATGGCTGTTTTAAATTTTGGTAAATTATACTTAATTAAAATATCTTCGGGTATTGGGTCGCCCTCAGTTTCTAAAATGCCAGTTTTAATAATTGCCAATATTGTATGATATAAAAATTTTGACGTAATGCCTTTAGTTTCGCGATATATTGGGTAACCCCCGCCTATATCACTATCGGCCCCACTTGAAAATAATGAGTCATGCGTATCAATATTCATAATGTCAGCTTGCTCAATTTCAGGGTTAGCAAACAACAAGCTATTTTTAGCAAGCGTGGGTGTACCTGAAATTTTGACCACCTCGCCAAGTTTAAAAGTTTTGCCAATAAAGGGTTGATTGAACCAAATGGCTTTTACTTTGCCGGTCAAATCTTCCAGTACCATTTCAGCCATAGGAATTTTTGTTTTAAAAGATTTTTTAACGCTAACTTTTATGATTTTTCCATAAATAGTTGTAGGTACGCCAGCTGTAACTTCATTAATAGACGTACGCATACTAACGTCACCATAACGCACAGGGAAGTAATGTAGTAAGTCAAAAACTGTAATTAATCCTAAACGCAAAAGGGCCCTTTTTTGCAATTCACTTAAGCGCTTGATTTCAACCAGCTTAGACTGTAAGTTCATTGACCTTATCAATTAATTCGTCCAACGTAAAATTAGATTTGACCATGTAGGCATCGGCCCCTAGCTCAAAAGCCTTTTTTTCGGATTCAACACTTGCCATATTTGAAAAAACAATGACTTGCAAATCTTTTAGATTATGGCTTGAGCGTAGGTGTTTTAAAATTCCAAAGCCATCCAAGCCTTCAGGTAACATTAAGTCTAGAATTAATAAACTAGGCTCAAACTCGTTTATGTTTTTGTTTGCATCGTTCCAGGTGCGGGCCCCAGCAATTTCAAAGTTGGCTGATTTTAATTTACGCAAAATCAATTTTTGCAGGAATTCATCATCTTCAATTAAATAGACCCTTTTCATATTTTTAAGTATAGCAAAAATTTAAATCAAACCAAGGACTAAACTAATTAAAACTAAGGTTGCTTTTTCAGGGTAATGTTAAATGTCGTACCCGTTTGGTCACTTTCAAAGTCTACCGTACCCCCTAATGCCTCGACGATTTTTTTAACCGTGTATAATCCAATACCGCTACCAGTCGGCTCTTTGGCTACGGCATTGGTTGCACGGTAAAACTTTTCAAACAAGTGGGGCTTTTCTTTTTCGGGTACGCCAATGCCTGTATCTTTGATTGAAAACATAAAACTCTCACCCGCATCACTGATATTTATATAAATTTTATTGCCCGCACTGCTGTACTTAATTGCATTTTCAATTAGGTTACTAAAAATCAACCTTAGCTTTTCGGTGTTTGATTTTATAAAACAATCAGTTTGGGGTTTGTTAAAAACAATACTAACGCCGTTTTTAAACGACTCAGCATTAAAATCAAAAGCTAGTGATTCAAGTAATTCCACAACGTCAACACTTTCATTTTCAGTATTTTGAGTGTGATCCATTGATTTATTTACTTTAATCATATCATTAACAATTGAAATCATACGATCATTATTTTCAAAAGTCTTTTTGAGCATATTTTCCTGTTCAGGGTTTATTTCGCCAAAGTCTTTATCTAAAAACATTTGCAAAGTCCACTTTATAGCTGATAAAGATGTGCGTAACGAATGGGCCGTGGTTGACAATAATTCACCGCGAAAATCATTTTCTTCGCAAATTTGCTCAAAGCTTTTGCCAGAGTTTTTACTATTTTTAGATGGGGCCTGATCTGTGTCCATGTTTTTATTATACCAAATTTACATTTAAATAAAACATTTTTATTGTTTATTATGATACAATAGCTAGATTATGGCATATAACATTCACCCCATACTTGTTCACTTCCCAATCGCATTGCTGTTTTTGTATTCAGTCATTAAAATTTTACCTTTCGAAAAATGGTTGCCAAATATTAGCTGGTTACAAATTCAAAGATTTTTATTGCTAATTGGAGTCCTTGGAATTTTTGGAGCCCTACAAACTGGCGAAATTGCCGAGGAGCTTACCCGGGCCAATAGCCAATTAGTTGAAACTCATGCCTTGTTTGCCAATGCCACATCATGGTTTTACGGCATACTTTTAGTTGGCGAAGTGTTAGCCTTTTTAAACACTAGAATATTTGCTAATCCAAAATATTCTTTTTTTGCCAACTATTCTAAAATCACAACTATTTTAAATAGTTTACAAAAATTAATTAATCACAAAATTTTATCAAAAGTCTTGGCCTTATTTGGCCTGATTTCTATAACCATAACTGGCCTATTGGGCGGGGTAATAGTTTATGGCACAACTGCCGACCCGCTAGCCGGTACTGTGCTTAAATTGCTGGGTATTAGTTTGTAGAAAATTTACAACATTAAATTTTTATTTTGTCAATGCGGAGACGATAGGATTCGAACCTACGGTCCCTTTTACAGGACGCCTCGTTAGCAGTGAGGTGCTTTCGGCCACTCAGCCACGTCTCCAGTTTATTAAATCATATCTATTTAATAAACTCATATTAGCATTTAAATTAGCTTATTTCAACAGTAAAAATAACCTTACTCCCTAACCTGCTTTTTATTGTATTTTCTTTTGCGTCTGAATCTTTTTAGTAAAAACTTGATGAAGAAAAAGATGATGAATATTATTAAGGTGTAAAATATCCACGAATGGGCAAATATAAACAGGGCGATTTTTAAAATAAATAGTTTGGCATAGGCAAAGGCCCGGGCCATGCCTGAAACAGGGGTTTTGACTTTGGGCGCCACACCTTTGGTTGATTCTTTTATTTTAGATGCATTGGATTTAGTAGATTTTAAAATTTCAGGGGCTTGTTCAAGTTCTTCGGCTGTGGCAACTGTGGCATCATCAGCAACTGTCTCTTCTGTTTTTTCATCTACACTAGTTGTTCCTTCGTCAGAGCTTTCACTTGCATTAGGTGTACCGGCCGTATCGGTATTTGCAGGTTCAACAGTTTTGTTTTCAATAACGGCAATTTCCTTTTTGGCCTCGTCTACCTTCTTCTCTAGTGTGGTGGCTGTATTTTCCCTGAAAGTATCAACGGCAGTGGCAGTGTTGGTTAGTGGCTTGGCAATGCTTTCGGGCAATTTGTCTACGACTTTTTCGCTGACTTTGTTAAGCTCGGCTGTTGGTGAGATAGGTTCTATTTTTTTAGGTACAAATATTGAAGGCGTCTCAACCTCATTTTTAGCCAAAGCAATATTTTGACTGGCACCATTGACGCTGGACGTAGCTTTTGATATTTTAGCCGATATTTGATGAGTGCCCGACGTAACTTTCCAGGTGATTGATACGTCTTTGAGAGTCAAGGCCGGTACAACTAATTCACGCGAACCTAACAGCACCTCTTTATCATAAAAATCAATATTTACAGTGATTTGACTGCCCTCGCCATTCCAAAAGCCGGTGTAAATTTTTATACTTTCATCTTCAACAAAATCAGTTTTAGAATACCAAATATTGCCCGAGACAAAACCAGTGGCCGATGTTGTTTGGGCGAGAACCTTATAATTACTAACAGGTAGTATTAAAAGTATGGCTATAATAAATGTTGAAAGGATTTTTTTCATTTTTTGGATATATTTTAAGTGTGTTTATAGTATAACAAAAATAACTTAATAGTGTATAATTAAATTATGCATTTTGATGATAATAAAAAACTATATAACGAAGCTTATGATCATAAAATGAGCTATGCGCATAAAAACAAACAAATTCATATTCCACGTTATTGGGTGGTAGTTATTTGGGGTTTGTTTATGACTTTTGTTGTTTATGTTTACGCCCTACAAAGTTTAAATGATTTACAGCAATCAAATTATTTAATAGACAGTATGCGAATAAATCAAAAAGTCAAAATCAAGGCCACGATGGAATTTCTACCTAATGAGCCAGAGCCACAATTTGTACAAATGCCTGCTTTGTAGTTACTAGTTTTTTTATTTTTTTAAGTGTGGCACCAGTAGTGGTGACGTCATCAATAATAAAAATTAGACCTTCTTTTGGGGGTGGACTTTTTAAACTTATTGATTTTTCAATATGGGCGGTGCGTTTTTTCTTGCCCAAAATCATGGCCATACGTTTGGTGCCTGATTTTGCCAAGCAGTCGCACACAGTAGCATTAATTTCTAGCTTTTTTAAATACTTTTGCACTTCATTTGCCATAACCAGCATATGATTACGCATGCGGTACCGGGTCGGGTCGTTGGTAATGGGGGCAGGGATTATATAAATATTTTGGTAAATATGTTCACTTTGTAAGTCTAAATTATTTTCAATTTGTTCGTAAATAAAGTCGCCTATAAGTGGGGCTAAATCCGTTGCGATACTTACTTCATTTTTGTATTTAAACTTCCAAATTAACTTTCTAATTTTTTCGTCATGATAGTTTAAAAAATAGGGTATAGCGTCCTGGCTATGCTTAAGGTTAGCGATTTTAGGTAAACAGTTTGGACACACTCTAAAATTAAGGCGTTTACAAAATTCACACTTTTTAACAAAAAGACTCGAAATTATTCCTCGCATATACTTATTGTATGCTATACTTTATATATGACAAAGATTATAGATTGGGCCAAGTCACTTTTTAATAATGAAAATAATGACACTATAGTTGGTATCGATATCGGCTCATCAGCTATAAAAATTGTGCAACTTAAAAAATCAGGTTCGTTGGCTGTGCTGGAAACTTATGGCACGCTTAGTTTGGGTCAATTTTCAGGGCATGAGGCCGGCTTGGTGACTAATTTAGAAAATGATCAAATTACAAAGGCTTTAATTTCATTATTAACTGAAGCCAAGGTGACTTCTAAAAATGTTGGTATTACGGTACAGGCTCTAAATGCACTATTGTTTACACTATCATTACCTGACGTAGTTACGGGCAATGAGTTGGAGGAAGCGGTTAAAAGTGAGGCTCGCTCACACGTACCGGTTAATATTAGTGATGTCAGTTTAGACTGGATAGTTATACCGAAACGTGATTTTGAAGAAGTAGCCGACGGTAAAAAAGAGGTTTTAGTTGTGGCAGTGATATCGGAGTCAGTCAAAAAAATTCAGGCTATTATGTCAAATGCCGAGTTGGACATGAAGTTTCTAGAAGTTGAATTCTTCAGTTTAGTTAGATCACTGATGACCCACGAATTATCACCAACTATGATCATTGATTTTGGTGCTCAAAAAACTAAGGTGGCGATTGTTGAAGCCGGCACTGTTAAACAAGTGCATATTATAAATCGCGGGGGCTATGATATTACTAATGGTATTGCTTTGTCACGCAGTATACCATTTGGGCGCGCCGAGGAATTAAAGGTGACTTATGGTTTAGAGCCCGTCAATGAGCATGCTTACTTGAAGGATTTAATTTTGCTATCCACAGATTACATCATTTCAGAGTGTCAAAGTGTGGTGCTTGCGTACGAAAAGAAGTATAATAGAACTGTCCACGAAATTATTTTGTCAGGTGGCGGGTCACGATTAAAGGGTTTGTACGCATTAGCAACTGAAGCTTTCCAAGCTGATGTTATTTATGCCAATCCTTTTGCCAAAACTAAAAGCCCAGAGTTTTTAGAAGAGGCTCTAAAAACTATTGGCCCCGAATATGCCCAAGCTGTTGGCGTGGCCTTGCGAGGTATAACAACATAACATTTATTTTTTAAAATATGGAACCAACATTTCAAACAACTTTTATACCCAAGCGCCCAATGGCACCGATTTCAAACAAAACGGCGCCTAGTGGTTGGGTTACGTTTTTGGGGCTTATTGCCACCCTGGTTTTCATTGCCTCGGTTGTGGCATATGGTATTTTGTTTTTATACCGGCAACAACTAAGTGGTAATATAGTCAATACAAATGCTAGCTTAACTCGCCAAAGCGAAACATTTGATTCAAATATTGTAGTTGAGTTAGATGACGTAAACAGGCGCCTGCAATCAGCTGAAACATTGCTTGAAAATCACACAATTATTACGCCCTTATTTAAATCTTTAGAGGAAATAACTTTAAAGACTGTGCGATTTACTAATTTTACATTGCAAATGCCAACAGGTGAACGGGCTTCAACATTAGTTAAAATGTCAGGCGTGGCTCAAGGCTATGATGTTATCGCCTTGCAGTCTGACACATTTTCGCGTAATCGTTTTTTCAAAGATCCGCTTTTCTCAAATCTGGTGCCTGACCAAAAGGGGAATGTAAGTTTTGAACTATCGTTTTTGGTCGACCCAAGTTTTGTGCTGTATAAAACTTATGCTGGGCAGTAATTTATTATTTTTTATAGTATAATTAAAACACAATATTATGAGAATTATTTTTTCAATCATTCGAATAGCCGCTGGAGTCTTGATCTTTGTGTTTTTGGTTTTGCCGATCAAGACCCAGGTTGATGATTTGAAGTCTAAAAAAACTGAGCTGAACACAACTGAATCAAATGCTCGAGAATTTGCTGCCCTAGGCCAAGATGTTATTGGTCGCTTTCAATCACTTGATCCAGCCCAAGTTGAGCGTTTGAAAAAAATGATTCCTGACACTGTTGATAACGTACGCTTTGTTAACGATGTTAATGGCATTGCTAAACGTAGTGGTATGATATTAAAAAAGGCCGACTACAATCCTGAAGAAATTAAAAATGGTAATGTCGATAAGTTGTCAGCCGACTCGAAAGCCTCGCGCGTGCCTTATGGTTCGTACACATTGCGTTTTGCTGTGTCTGGCACTTACAAGCAATTTTTAGTGTTTATAGAGTCTTTGGAAAATAGCCTTAGATTACTTGACATTACCGATGTTTCATTTAGTTCTGGTGGAGCCGGTGTTGGCAAAGAAGATGTTTATGAGTTTTCAATCACGACTCGGTCGTATTGGTTAAAGAATTAACATATGAAATCAACTTTTAAAAAAATTATTTTATTTATTTTAATTATCGGGGCAATAATCATTGTTGCTATATTGGTTTTTGGTAAAGAAAAAATCCAAACAAATGTCTTGCAAAGCCAAAACCAAAGTTTATTATCAACAACTGAGCCTAGTACCGCCAATGATTCGGCTAAATTTTTACAATCACTTGCACAAGTTAAGTCTATGAAGTTAGATACAACCTTTTTTGCTAACAAGTCATATCAAAAACTGGTCGATTTTTCATTGCCGATTGTTCTAGAAGATCCTCGCCTAGTTGGTCGTGTAAACCCATTTGCCCCATTGGGTGTAGATTCTTTTTTTGGTCAGACAGAAATTAAGCCTGAAGCCAAAACTGACATAAAACCTTAGTATGAGCTTTTTAGATTTACTTAAAAAGGAAAAAAAAGTTGACGCTGACATAATGGAGCGAGCTATTAATTTGGCTCGGACTAAAAATATTTCAATTTCAGAAGCTTTGACCGAAGAGGGCGCCGACGAAGACTATGTGCTTGAAACAAAGTCAAAATATTACAATATTCCATCAGCCAAAGTTGACCCAGCCCAAGTTCCGCTGGAAGTTTTTAGCTATATACCTGAAGATGCGGCTAGACATTACCGTATTGCCCCAATTGGTTTTGCTGATGGGATTTTAAAAGTCGGGATTACTGACCCCGACAATGTGCAGGCGATTGATGCTTTGCAATTTATTGCTTCAAAAAAAAATATACCCTTTACAGTCGCCTTGATTAGTGATAAAAATTTAGATATTTTAATTAGTGGTTACAAAGGCATTGGTAGCCAGGTGCATGATGCGCTTAACGACATTGACCCTGAACTTGTTGAAGCTCAAGAGCAAATGGAGGCTCTGGATCCAATAATACAGAAAGCCATTACACAAGGTGATGAAGAAAAAATTATTGAAGAAGCTCCAATCATTAAAATTGTGGCTGTTATTTTACGCCATGGTGTTGAGGGTGAGGCGTCTGATATTCACATTGAAAATACGGGTGAGAAAGTAGTTGTTCGTTTTCGAGTTGATGGTGCTTTACATACGTCGCTTATTTTACCATTGCAAGTCTTTCCTGGGGTAGTTGCGCGTATTAAAATTTTAGCTAAATTAAGGCTTGATGAGAAACGTAAACCACAAGATGGTAGTTTTTCAACTAAAATTGGTGACAAAAAAATTGATTTTCGTGTCTCAACTTTCCCTACCCATTTTGGTGAAAAAGTGGTTTTGCGTATTTTAGATTCTGAGGGTGGTATTCGCCAACTTAGGGACGTTGATTTAACACCTCAAAATGAAGCCATCGTGCGTGAAGCCTTAAGGCGTCCGTATGGCTTGATTTTAGTGACCGGCCCGACTGGTTCAGGTAAATCAACCACGATTTATGCTATGTTGAACGAAATTGACAAAGAGTCAATCAATGTTGTTTCACTTGAAGATCCGGTTGAATTTAATATTCCCCAGGTTAATCAATCTCAAGTTATGCCTGAGATTGGCTATACTTTTGCGACTGGCCTACGTTCAATATTGAGGCAAGACCCTAATGTAATTTTTGTGGGTGAGATTCGCGACAAAGAAACCGCCCAACTAGCCATTCAAGCCGCTTTGACTGGCCACTTGGTCTTATCAACCTTGCACACTAATAATGCCGCTGGTATTGTACCGCGCTTGATTGATATGGGCGTTGATCCGTATTTAATTGCCCCGACATTAGTTTTAGGTATTGCTCAGCGTTTAGTGCGCAAAACTCATCCTGAAGCTAAGCGCGAAGTTCCAATGGATGAAATCGTGCGCGAAGAATACAAGGCTTATTTTAAAGATTTACCTGAGCCCTTTAGAAAAAATATTAACTTGCCAGATACGTATATTGAAACAATTCAAACTCCGCAGTCGCCGACGGGTACTAAGGGGCGCGTGGCGGTTTATGAAATGTTCAAAATTGATCGCGACATGCAAAGACTAATTTTAAAATCACCAGCTGAGGAAGATGTCTATAATTTGGCGCGGAGCAAGGGCATGCTGACAATGCGCGAAGATGGTTTTATGAAAAGTTTGAGGGGCGACATACCTATGAGTGAGGTTTATACACTAGCTAATGATCGCTCATAATTTTATGTGCTATAATATTTTAATAATATGAATCCAATTAAAAATTATCTAGATGCGTTAATTGCCAACAACGGTTCCGACCTACATATTTCGGCTGGTGATACTCCATTGGTGCGTATTGCTGGTGAGCTAATACCGCTGACAAATTTTGATGTTCCAACCAATGAAGACATTACTGGCTTGTTGCGCGAAATGTTGACCGAAAAAATGTTGCAGGACTTTGCTGATAATTTTGAGAAAGATTTTTCGTACGACTACGAAGGCAGTCGCATACGGGGCAATGCTTATGTGCAAAAGGGTAAATATGCTTTATCTTTAAGGCTGATACCCAAGGTTAAAAGTTTGGCTGAATTAGCTTTACCTAAAATTTTGAATGATTTTGCTATGGCCCGACAAGGCTTTTTCTTGGTCGTGGGCCCGGTTGGTCAAGGTAAATCAACAACTTTAGCGTCAATGATTGAAATTATCAATCAAAACCGCGCCGCCCATATAATTACAATAGAAGACCCGGCTGAATATACATTCGAAAGTAAGAAATCACTTATTCATCAACGCGAAGTCGGTATTGATACTAAAGATTTTGAAACAGCTTTAAAAAATGTTTTTCGCGAAGACGTCAATGTTATTTTAGTTGGTGAAATGCGCTCGCATGAAACGATGGCCACAGCCGTAACTGCGGCTGAAACTGGTCACTTAGTATTTTCAACCATGCATACTAACAATGCTGCCCAATCAATTGACCGTATTATTGACTCATTCCCACCTAATCAGCAAGACCAAATTCGCTCGCAATTAGCTTCAAGCTTGTTGGGTATATTTTCACAACGTTTGGTACCTAAAATTGGCGGTGGGCGTGTACCAGCCTATGAGCTTTTAATTAACAATAATGCCATTGCTAATTTAATTCGCGAAAAGCGCACCCATGAATTAAACATCGTTATTGAAACAAGCTTGGAACAAGGCATGGTTGACCTGAATCGTTCGTTAATAGAGCTAATCAAAATGGGTCAAATTACTATAGACAATGCAATTTTATACTCTAATAATCCAAAAGCCTTGCGGCAGTTAATATAATTTTTATAATTTATGAACTATAAATACGATGCAGTTACCGATAAGGGCGAGAAAAAAACAGGTTTAGTTGAAGCACCAAACCAAGATTTGGCTGTTTCAGCTTTGCAAAAAAGGGGTTTGATAGTTTTGAAAGTTACTGAAGAGGGCACGCCAGGCAACATTTTTCAACTGTCTTTTTTTGAAAAGGTTAAAAGTAAAGATGTAGTTATTTTGTCGCGTCAAATAGCTACATTATTTGAAGCCAATGTTTCAGCCCTGAAGGCCTTTCAATTATTAGCCACAAATTCTGAAAATAAGCTTTTAGCTCGTAAATTGTTACGTATTGTTGAGGATTTGCAAGCTGGCGTGGCTATTTCAGATGCGATGAACAAGCACCCCGACGTCTTTTCAAGTTTTTATACAAATATGGTGCGTTCGGGTGAGGAATCGGGTAATTTGACTATTACTTTTAATTACTTGGCTGATTATTTAGACCGTCAGTATGCTTTAACGAGCAAAACTAAAAATGCTTTGATTTATCCAGGTTTTGTCATTGGTATTTTCTTCGTTGTGATGATTTTAATGTTTACCATGATTATTCCCAAGCTATCTGAAATTATTTTGCAATCTGGTCAAGAAGTGCCAGTTTATACAAAAATCGTTATTGGCATATCAAATATTATGGTTAATTACGGTATATTCTTGCTAGCGGGGCTTATTGCTCTAATCGGGTATATTGTTTATTTAGCCCGTTCATTAAGAGGCAAACAAATGATTGACGAGCTTAAAATTACTGCGCCAATTTTTGGGCCACTATTTCGTAAAGTCTACCTAGCTCGCATTGCTGATAACCTAGACACAATGCTATCATCGGGTATACCAATTGTGCGGGCCATTCAAATTACATCTGATGTTGTGTCTAACAGCAAATATCAAGCTATTTTGATTACAGCCAGCGAAGAAGTCAAAGCTGGTGCCACACTCTCGCAATCACTTTCTAAATACGAAACTATCCCGCAAATTTTAGTCCAGATGATTAAAGTGGGTGAAGAGACCGGTGCCTTGGGCCAAATTTTAAAAACTCTAGCTAAATTTTATAAACGCGAGGTGGATGATGCCGTGGAAACACTTGTCAGCTTGATCGAGCCAGTCATGATCGTGGCGCTTGGTTTAGGTGTGGGCTTGATTTTAGTTTCAGTCTTGATGCCAATATATAGTATTGCTGGTGGTATTTCATAATTCTTTTATAATTCTATAAACATAATAAAAAGATTTCCACACCCTGGGGGCATTGCTTTATAATTTATGCTATAATCTAGGTATTATCAGGTCGCGTGTGTGCACACACGTAATTAATAATTTAATGTAAATTTACATGTCAAATAAAAAAGGTTTTACGCTTATCGAACTTCTAGTCGTTATTGCGATCATCGGTATTTTGGCGTCAGTTGTTTTAGCTTCGCTAAACTCTGCACGAACAAAAGGTGCTGATGCCGCAATCAAGGCTAACTTAGCTAACATCCGTGCCCAAGCTGCGTTGTATTATGATACAAATAGTAACTATGGTTCAGCCGTTGCTTGTTCTATAACTGGTGCTGGTACAGCATCGGGTTGTACGTCGGCTTTCGCTTCAGGTGGAACAAATACAATGTATGAAGGCTTGAAGGCTGCTGCAGCTGCTGCAGGTAGCACAGCATACGGCACAACAACAAACGCTAATAGCGGTGATGGTTGGGCTGCCGCTGTTGCTTTAAAGTCAGTGTCTGGAACTTACTATTGTGTTGATTCAAATGGTGCTGGTAAGGTAGTCACTGGTGCTCTAACAGGTATCGCTACGGGTGCAACTGTTACTTGTCCATAGTAGCTATTTTTCAAAAAAGAAATCCACTCGAAAGGGTGGTTTTCTTTTTTTGTATAGACTATAATAGATATATTATGTTATTAAATAAAAACACAAGCAGAAGTTTTGGTTTTACACTCATTGAATTACTCGTCGTTATCGCAATTATTGGTATTTTAGCCGCAGTTATTATTGGTTCACTAGGTGTTGCCAAATCCAAGGGTGATGATGCGTCTATAAAATCAAATGTTAAAACTATTTCAACTCAGTCGCAACTCTATTACGACAGCAACAGTCTTTCATACAGCTCGGCCAATGTAATGCCAAGCTCTAATACTACCGACTGTGTAATTGCCAGTACTTTTTTGGCTGATTCAACTATTGCCAGGGCGGTTGTAAAAATTATAGAATCAAATTCTACTGGCAGTAGGATATGTGTTGTGAGTACGCCGGGTGGTACATCGGGTAGGGTTAATGCTTGGGCACTAGTCTTTCCATTGAAGGAGGTAGCTAGTACGTATTGGTGTGTTGATTCAACTGGTGTTTCGCGATCTAAAAATTCAGTGGGCACTGCATATAATGGTACATCAACTGGTACTGCCAAAGCTCTTGATGACACAAGTGACACAACTTGCAACTAACATGAATATAGTTTTAGCTATTTTTGCTTTTATCTTTGGTGCTATAATTGGCAGTTTTTTGAATGTGGTGATACTTCGGCATGGGGCGAATCTTAAAAAAAGTAGAAGTTTTTGTTTTTCGTGTGGGCATATTTTAAAACCACTTGAATTAGTGCCGGTTTTTAGTTTTTTGTTTTTAGGTGGCAAGTGTCGGCATTGTAAAAGCAAAATCAGTTGGCAATATTTTTGGGTGGAACTCTCTTTTGCCATTATTTCAGTAGTTTTACTGTTTACAAGTCAAGATGTAAATATTTATCTTTGGGCTTTTAAGTATTTAACAAGTTTGGCTTTTTTTGGTTTATTAACATGTACTTTTGTTTATGACTTAAAGCACAAAATTATGCCTGATGGCTGGACTGCCACTGCTTTTATTTTAGCTTTAATTTACACAACTGTTTTGGGCATGGGTTTAAAATCAGCTTTAATTGGTGCATTTTTAGTTGGCATACCATTGTTGTTAATAAATTTAATTTCACGCGGGCGGGCTATGGGTATGGGCGATGTTAAGTTCGCGCCAGTTATGGGCGCATTGCTGGGTGTAAATGTGGGTTTTTTGGCACTGATGTTAAGCTTTTGGATTGGGGGCATCGTGGGTATTTATTTACTGATTAGTAATAAAAAAATTACCGGCAAAAGTCAGGTGCCCTTTGGGCCATTTTTAGTTTTAAGCACACTTATAGTCTTCGTTTTTAACTTAAACTTTGATACAATGTTTATATGGTTGGCAAATATTTTAAACTAAAAAACAAGTTCGGCTTCACTATTGTGGAACTTATGGTCGTAATTGGTATTTTTGCCGTTATCTCGGGCATTATTTTATTTAACTATCGGTCCTTTCAATCAAATGCCACGGTCAATGTTGTCGCGCAGGAAATAGCCCTAACTATGGGCAAGGCGCGCAGTTATGCATTGGGTTTGCAGGCACCAGGGGCCATGGCCATATTGCCAATCAAGGGCTACGGTGTGCGGTTTGATTCAGCTATAAATGACCAAATAACTTTTTTTGTTGAGCTAGCGACAGTCGATAATCAGTTTACGACAAGTTCTGCTACTTGTGGCAACCCAGTTGCTGGGTCTGAGTGTGTTGAATACTATAAAATTGGCACAGGTGACAAAATCAAAAGTATCATAGTTGACACTGAAGAGATAAATTTAACTGATCAAAATAGTTCGATTGATATTATATTTAAAAAGCCATCGGGCGATATGGTCTTTTGTGTGCACAAATTTAGCAGTACATGTTCAAGCTCGGCTTCAAGTTCGGTTGGCTTTGTTGACATTGTATTAGAGTCAAAAAATGGTATAAATAAAACAGTACACATATATGGTAATGGACAAATCAGTGTTGAATAAAAAAATAAAACTAAAAAAAGCTGGCCTGCCTGCGCAGGCAGGTTTTACATTAGTTGAAATAATGGTGGCTTTGATGATTTTTACCGTTTTCATTACTATCGCTTTGTCGGCCCTAATGATTTCCAACAAATCCAGTAAAAAGGCCACAGCTATTAAAACTGCCATTGATAACGTGCAATATGGTATGGAGCTTTTCACCCGTACGGCACGCTTGGGTACTATGTATAATTGTTTTGACGCTAATCAGTCATCAGTTATTGTTGATACAACCAAGGGTGTTGATTGCTCAATTACTTATGGGCAAGGTGTAGCATTTTTGCTAGTTGATCCAACCGTTACGCCCAATCAAACTGATTTATATGCATATTATTTAGAAAATCAGCAAGGTGATGGACGTATTATGCGTTGTGTTGAAAAAAATATTTTCCCTGGAGGAGCTTTGCCAACGTCTATACCCATGAATCTATATCCAAATATTACTTGTGCGTCTTTAACAGCTCAGGAAATTGACATTGACCAGTTTGAACTAATTGTTACGGGCACTGATCCGGTCGATATATTGCAACCCAGTATTAAAGTTAAAATTGGGGGCACAGTGCGCACCAATGATAATACAACCACGCCTTTTTCATTGCAAACTTTTATAAGTCAAAGGCAGTATGAATAAGCTTATGAATAATAAAAAATTTTTTAAAAATAAATCAGGGTTTACATTACTTGAAACATTGGTCGCTATTATGCTTTTTGTTATTGCCTTGTCGGCCTTGCTGGCATTGGTGCGTGATTCGGTCACCTCGGCTACATATACTAAAAACGATGTCGTGGCCACGTATTTGGCCCAAGAGGGTATTGACTACATTCGCAATGTCCGCGATGAAATGGTACATGTTAATCCTACTGCACAGCCTTGGACTGATTTTACTACATTTATAATGTCTACAAGTAGTTGTAGTACTGGATGTGAGCTAAACGTTTACAATGCAACTAAGCTTGGTCCATATGCAAATACTCCGATATTTGCTAAATTTACCCGTAAAATTACAACATCGATGCCAGGACTTGGTTCACCAGCGGTATATGATACGTTGTTAGTAAAAGTGGAAGTGTCGTGGAAGAATGGCACAACCCTTATGACTAAAACTTTAACCACATCACTGTATAATTGGGCACTATAAAATTAATAATTTATGAAAAAGCTTAACTCACAAAAAAATAATATTCAAAATGGCTTTGCACTTTTCTATGCCATTATTATGATTTCAGTAATCTCGGCTATCGCTTTTGGTTTGGCTAGTATTACATATAAACAAAAAAACTTGGCATCACTTGCGTATGATTCACAGGTGGCTTTTTATGCGGCCGATGCCGGTATGGAGTGTGCCTTATATAAAAATGCTGAAATTTTTAGCAGTGCAAGCTCTATTGATTGTTACGATATTTCGCCCGATAAGTTCTCACCACCGTCAACAGTTACTTTAAATAAGGGCTCAACGAATACTATTTGGAGCATAGGTAGTCGTAAAGAATCTTGTTTCTCGGTTGAGCTAATCATACCAACATTGCCCGACAGACCTTCATTTTCAGTCAAGGGCTACAATACCTGCACGCCTAATGCCGTGCGTTATGTTGAACGTAATTTGCGGGCCTTTTTCTAGCTAGGCCAAAAACGGCTTTTCTAGTAAAATAGGGAGAATGAACCTAAAAGAGCTACAAAAAAGAATCGATGATTTAATTGATTTAATTAACTATCATCGAGCTAAATATCACACTGATGATGCGCCTGAAATACCTGACTCGGCTTACGATGCCCTTTTACAAGAGTTAATTTCGCTTGAACAAGAACATCCAAAATTAAAAAGGCCCGATTCACCTGCAAATAAAGTTGGTGACCAGCCTATTGAGGCTTTTGTTAAAGTTAAACATACATACCCACAGTGGTCATACGATAATGTTTTTTCATATACTGAACTTGTGGCCTGGCATGAGCGAGTTATACGTTTTGCCAAAAAAGAAAATATTTTATTAAAAAATTTAGACTTCAAATTAGATTTGGTTTGTGAGCAAAAAATTGATGGTTTAAAAATTATTTTAACTTATAAAAATGGCAACTTAATTACGGCCGCTACTCGGGGTGATGGCGAAATAGGCGAGGACGTTACCCACAGTGTCAGTGTTATAAAAAGCGTACCTAAAAAGTTAAAACAATCTGTTGACATGGTGGTTGTGGGCGAAGTTTGGATGGATAAAAACGACTTAGATATTTTAAACAAGTGCCGTCAAGAATCAGGCGAGGCTTTGTTTGCTAATACCCGCAATGCAGCAGCGGGTGCCATTCGCCAACTTGACCCCAAAATAACTCGCGAGCGTAATTTAAAAACATTTATTTATCACATAGATAATTATGAAGTAGATGGTAAGCAAGTTATTATAAAAACTCAAGCTGAAACTTTTGAAATTTTACAAGACCATGGTTTTTCTATTAACAAACCAATTTTATATACTGATAAACTAGAAGAAGTTCAAAAGATCTATGAGCAGCAGGTTTCTAATAAAAAAAGTTATAACCATGGAGTTGATGGCATGGTTATAAAATTAAATGATCTTGCACTGTCAAATCAAATTGGCTATACGGCCAAATCACCACGTTTTGCGGTGGCCTATAAGTTCCCAGCCCAGGAGGTTACAACGGTATTACTGGATATTAAATTACAAGTTGGTCGTACTGGGGCTGTTACACCCGTGGCTGTGTTACGGCCGGTTTTAGTTGATGGCTCGGTTGTGTCGCGGGCAACATTGCATAATCAAGCTGAAATTGACCGTTTAGATATTCACATTGGCGATACTGTAATTTTACGCAAAGCCGGCGATGTAATACCTGAAGTTGTTGAAGTTATTAAAAAATTACGTCCAACAAATACACAACTATTTAAAATGCCTACAAAATGCCCTGAATGCAACAGTCTTTTAAAAAATAACATAAACAGTACGGGTGATGAAAGTGTGGCAATTTTTTGCCCAAACAAACATTGCCCGGCACAAATTATTGAAAGGGCCATTCATTTTGTCAGTCGCAAGGGTTTAAATATTGTTGGTATGGGCGACAAAATTGTTGAGCGCTTTATTGGGCTTGGTATAGTTTCAGATTTTAGTGATTTTTTTAACATTAAAGAAGCTGACATTGTAGAACTGGAAAGGTTTGGTGAAAAGAGTACTGATAATTTAATTGAGGCGATGCAAAAGGCAAAAAACGTAAAATTAGCTAATTTTATCTATGCTTTAGGTATTATACATGTAGGCGAAGAGACCGCTGAATTAATTGCTAAAAATGTAGTAGATGCAAATAAATTACCCACTCAAACGTATGATGACTTAATTAAAATTGATGGCATTGGCGAAACAGTAGCCAGCAGTGTTATTGATTATTTTGCCCAGCCAGAAAACCTCGAGCTTTATAAAAAGCTAATTAGCATTTTAAATATTCAAAAACCAAAAAGTATAAAAATTAAAAATCAAAATATTACAGGCAAAATATTTGTATTGACTGGTACATTGAACGAACTATCACGTGACGAAGCTAAGATTTTAATTAAAAAAATTGGTGGTACTGTTTCAGCAAGTGTTTCAAAAAATACCGATTATGTTTTGGTAGGGGGTAGTCCTGGCTCAAAATATGACGAAGCTGTAAAGTTGGGTATTAAAATTATTGATGAGGCCGAATTTAAAAAAATGCTAAATTAGTGTATAATTTACTGTATGGATATAAAAACTATTGATTATTTAGCTAGTTTGGCTCGGTTGGAAATAGACGATTCTGAAAAAGAGTCTGTTGCCAGGGACCTTGCTGGAGTTTTGGCTTATGTTGACCAAATTCAAGCTGTGGCTAAAAACCTGGGCAATATAGAGCCTGAATATCTAAAGACAAATACTACATCTAGTGACCATGTTTTAAATATGGGTGGGCAGTACACGCAAGCTATTTTAAACGAAACTCCAAATCATGAGGGTGATTATGTTGTAGTTAAAAAGGTTTTATAAAATTTATGCATAAATTTAAAAATATTAATGAAGTTCATGAAGCTCTGATTAATAAACAAATTAGTGTTTTTGATTTGGTTAGTGAGTATTTAAATGTCGCAAAAACTAAAAATGCTGAGATTTTTGCCTATGTTGAAATTTTTGATGATACTGACATTAAACAGCAGGTAGATAGGGCTCAAAAAATGTTTGACGAAGGTAGGGCAACAAAGCTGACAGGCATACCAATTTCTATCAAAGACAACATGCTTTTTGTGGGCCATAAAGCCACTGCATGCTCGGCCATTTTAGAGGGCTATACGGCGACTTACGATGCGCATGTTATTGCTGAACTAAAAAAAGCTGGGGCTGTAATAATAGGTCGTACAAACATGGACGAATTTGCTATGGGTTCATCAACTGAAACAAGCTGTTATGGTGTGACTAAAAATCCACTCAACACTGATTTGGTGCCTGGTGGTTCATCGGGTGGTGCGGCTGCTAGTGTGGCTATGGGGGCCGTTATGGTGGCACTAGGCTCAGATACAGGGGGCTCAATTAGGCAGCCAGCTGGTTATTGTGGGTTAGTAGGTTTCAAGCCTACATATGGCAATATGTCGCGTAATGGTTTAATTGCCTTGGCCAGCTCATTTGATCAAATTAGCCCATTAGCAAATAATGTTAGTGATGCAAAAATTTTATTTGAAACTATATCAACTTATGATAAATTAGACGCAACCTGTGTGCCAATAGAAAGTAGAAGCTTAGTAAAAAACAATTCCACAAAAACTATAAAAAAAATTGGCGTACCTCGCAAATGGGTAAGTGGTGGCGGTATTGAAGAGGGTATTAAAATTAATTTTGATGAATCATTAAAAAAACTAGAAGCCATGGGATATGAATTAGTTGATGTTGACTTGCCCATGTCTGAAGCTTCTTTGGCTGTATATTATATTTTAATGCCAGCCGAGGCATCATCTAATTTGGCCCGTTATGATGGTATTCGCTACGGCGCGCATGTTGATTCACAAGATTTAATGGGCGTATATACACAAACTAGGGGTCAAAAATTTGGCCCGGAAGTTCGTCGCCGGATTTTATTGGGCACGTATATTTTATCGCATGGTTATTATGATGCTTATTACCGAACAGCCCTAAAAGTTAAATCTACCATAACGCTAGAACTGAAGAATATTTTTGACAAAGTTGACTTTATTGTCACACCCACTACGCCATTTTTAGCTTTTGAATTTGGCTCAAAGTCTGATGATCCAATTGCCATGAAGTTGGCTGATTTATTTACAACACCAGCAAATATTGCCGGCATACCAGCTATATCTATTCCGTCAGGTGATGCCGGCAATGGCTTGAAGCATTCAATTCAATTTATGGGGCCGAATTTTTCAGACTATAAACTTTTTGAGCTTGCCGAAAGCTTCGAAAAGTTTGATAATAAATAAATGGAACAAGTTAATGTAGACAATGTAGTTTCGAACGTACCAACCGTAGATCCGGCCTATGTTAATTTGGACTATGTTTTTTATAAAATTTTTAAACTTCTGAGTTTGCCGTTTGATTCAGCAACTAAATTTATATCTATTTATAAACTCATAGCCTCACTGGTCGCAGTTTTAGCCATTGCGATAATTATTTATTGTGCCGTTCGGTTGTGGGAAATAAACAAAGAAGCCAAGGAAAAATTAGCTCTAGAAGAAGTAAAAATTATTGAAGAGGAAACCTCAACTCATACTTTAGAATGGCAAAACGTGCTTGATCATGCTGGAAGTAATAGCCCATCTGATTGGCGCTTGGCTATACTGGAAGCCGACACCTTACTTGAAAGTGCTAGCCAAAGATTACCAGTTGTGGCCGAAACATTAGGTGAGCGCTTGAAGAAATTAGACAAAGGTGATTTACGCACATTAGACAGCGCCTGGGAGGCCCACAAAGTTCGTAATCGTATTGCCCACGATGGCTTTAATTTTGAAATTACCAAACATGAAACTTTGCGAATTATAAATTTATTTGAAGAAGTTTTGCGCGAACTTGGCGCAATTCAGAAGTAAAAAGTTTTTATTGTTGCGGGTGATGGAGTTGAACCAACTTCTTCAGGTTATGAGCCTGACGAGACACCGTTTCTCTAACCCGCTATGGACTAATAATATATCACACCAAACCATTTTTTGCAAATTGAGCGCAAACTAAAAAATACCCTTTCGGGTATTTTTTAGTTTGCGCGACCTAGTGAATGACGTTAGAACGGCAATTAAGAATTACAATGGCTATATTTATATACCTGATTTGAGAAAATACAAAGATGTAGCAGATAAAGACTTCAGAAATTCCAAAATTCCTCAGCCCGACGAACCGCTTCTGAAAAAAACGAGGAATTACTGATTTCATCGAAATTTACTGGCAAATTTAAAATCATTTATGTCCTTCGTAAGCTTTTCAGCCTCGTGTACATAGCTAATTAATCCAGCTTGAACACATAATTTACTCCATTTCAGGAAGCGTTTCGTGTATCCAGATCGATAGAAAATCCGGCCCATCTCAGCTCGCATGTTTATTAACTTTAACCTCCTAGCTTGGAGATACAGAAACATTCCGTGCTCACTGTTGGGATTTATACTGTTTGATTGATAATGAAGTCCCTGGCACGTTCTACAAGCGAAGTAACCTAATTTAAGGTATAGGGCATTAGTTTTGGCCCCACAAGCACATGTTAGATAGGTACGTGCACCAAATGTTAGGTTATGCTCTGATAAAAGGATTTTCTGTGGTTCTGATTCGAATCTAATTACTAGGTAATTATTGCCATCAAAACTCTTCTCTATGCTGTAATCAAGAACTGACGGCCTTCCATTGTATTTAAAATTCACAAATCCACTTTCAACTGGCTCATTTTGACGTGCTTTTTTTAACTCTCTTTTTAACATTTTGGTTGTTAAACCAAATGAACTTTCAATAAGTGTTCTCATTCTCACATTTTACCACAGTCCCGTTTCTATATTACTTTTCCAAACTACAATAACTTATTTCTTCACCGATTTGTTCTTGTAGCCACGCTCCCGCTTCTGGCATTCCGCCAATTTGATCTATGAGTCCTAATTTTAATGCATCCTCACCCAAAAAAGATTCACCAGTAGCGATTGATTTTACTTCCACTAATGGTATATGCCTATTTTCAGAAACATACTCCACAAAAATATCATGACTTTTTAGTATATCTTCCATAATCTCATCTCTTTGTTCTTGAGTAATTTTGTTATGATCCTTGAGAACACCCTTGTATTTACCTGAAGAAAAATTATAGAAAATAACACCCTCTCTTCTGTCCTTCTCGCTTGTATCTAGAAAATCCATTGTCACCCCTATAGAACCGACATCACTCATTTTACTTGCGTATATCCTATCAGCAGCAGTCGCAAGCAAATACGCTCCAGAAGCACCCATATCTCGAATTACTGCAACTACAGGCTTTGATGTTCTTTGCACAGCCAGCATAATGCTCTCTGAAGATTCTGATATTCCACCACCGCTTGATATATCTAACACGATGCCTTTAATACTAGAATCAGCATCTAGTATTTCAATTTGTTGAATTACATTTAATGCTGAAGTTGAAATAAAGTCCGGATCTTCCAAAAGGTCTATTTTTCCAAAAATCTCTACAGTACCAACATTATCATACAAACAATCATTATTTTTAATATATGCAATATATAAAAACCCTAAAACAAACATTGCAAAAACTCCAATTAGGAAAGATACTATTATTTTTGTGTTAAATATTTTGTTTTTTATCATAATGTGGTTTATTCATTATACAGTAAATTTTAACTATTTTGACTAGGGCGGCCCGGGTCAAACTATGCTTTTTTCGCTTCATCCAAGTTTAACCCAAAAATGCTTGTAATTAAAATAACCAAAGCAGTTATATTTAAAAGCATTGGAATAACTGAAATTGACCCTCCGGCCATAGAAGCGTTAATCCACAGGGCTGTGATACCGATAGTCCAAAACCAACCTTTTTTGTTTTGGGTATAAGCTAGATAGGCCACATATGCTGTGCCAACAACCGCCAAGCTTCTTAGCAGGATAAAGAGCGTGTATCCATTAGGTATGCTCATGCCCTCAGCAATGTTAAGGGTGTTCTCAAGAAAGACGATGATAGTGGCTATAAGTGATACCATAATGATTGTATTTTTGTTTTTGTTCATATGTTTGTTTTAATTTATTAAGTTTATTCTGGATTAAAGTTGGGATTATCGCATTCTTTTCCATACCATTTATAACAAAGGGTTTTATTTTTTTGTATCTCTTTGGAAGTTGGTTTTTTATCATCCTCAAGACCATTTTTTCTTAAACAGCTTTTATATTCTGTATCTGTAGCGTCAGTAGTATATTCACCACCACCTACTCGTAATTTTTTCTCGACAAAATCAGAAGGAAAACTACATTGTGGATATTTGCTACTATTTTCTTTTAAATCTTTATAAGTAGGAATGTCTATAATGTAACCATCGTATACATGATAAAGATCTGGAGACATTTCACCTAAAGTGTATTGATTTAACTTTTCAAGGCCATCTAAAGTATAAATATATAAACTTGGGCTAGGTTCATTATTGATGCTACTCATAAACTCTATGTACCTAATTAATCCATCAATAGGTAAAGTATTATATTGTTCTTGTGTAGGAGTATAAGGATTATTGCCCTTTTTATTTATATAAATTTGATCTCCACTCGTAAGATTATCATTCCTGCATTGTATATAATCCACTAACATTCTTTGTTTTTGCCGTTCCATGGCTTCACTATATTCTGGATTTATATATTGATAGGAATTAGAATATTTAACAGTAGTAGAACACTCTTTTCTAATTTGAGATGGTCTTATGCCAAAAAAATATATAGATAAAATAGAAATTAAAATAATACCAACTACCAGTCTATTGTTTTTTATGATTTCGATTCCGGGGTTTAATAATTTTTTGAGTTTATTTTTCATATCTATATATAATCCTCTCTTGGTAAATTTATTCTTCTTTTTTCATCTTCTTTTTCAAAAAATGATGAGGCTTTCATTACTGATTCAATCTCTTTGTTATTACACTCGTCGCATACGCCTTGGCCGTTTTGTACATCTAAGCACAAATTTTTTGAATTTTCAGGGCAGTTATGACATTTATGTACATAGAAAACTTGATTACACATGAAGCATTCGACCCCTGATTCTTTTTTGTATGGCACGGTTAGATTTAAACAGTCTGGACATTCTACTAATAAATAACCTTTAGATTTAAAATCATTGGCATCTTTGATTGCCTCTGCATATCTTCTATCAATTTTAATTCTAGTATCGTGAAATTTTAACTTCGTATTATTTAGCAAATCAGGAGCAATGTCAAAATATATATGATTTTTCGAAAACACCATTAAACCATTAATAATTTCGCAAATTGTAATTAATAAATTCTCCTCATTTTCGAGAATAAATTTTTTATGTTCAATCTCATTTCTTTTTTTTCGTAAAATTTCTATTTTTCCCCTTAAGTCTTCTGTAAAAACAATCTCCGAAAAGTTTTTCATCCTTTTTAATAAAGTTTCAATACCAACTGTTATAGACCCATCGCTGTATTTTCCATCATCAATCTTAATTTTCAATAAATTAAGATTGATTGATCCAAGGTAAGCTTTGGTTAAAAGCTCTATTGTATTAAAAATATGTAGAATAGTGAATTTTATATTTATTTCACCATTTGAATATTCCGATAAGTGATGAATACCATGAACAAAAGAAGTATGCGCATTTCTTAAAATCTCCATTTTTTCTTCCTCGTTGTATATGTTGATTATATTATTTTCCATATCTAGTTAAATTTTATTGATCCATAACCCTAATTCAAAGACTTTATCATCTGCATTCCAGCACTAAGGGGAAAAGAACCCATTGGATTTATATTTTTACCAGTTTCAGAATCAACAAGAGTTATATCACCGGTATTTCTTAGTGACCATGAAGACGTACGACCCACACCATCCACCACATCACCAACCATTTTAATGGTATTTTCACCTACGTTCAGGATAATCGGAGAAAATTCGAAAACAGCATAGCCGTTAGAATCTACGGTGGTAATAGAACTTATCTGAACATCATTTACATATAAACGAAGATTATCAAAGGCTGAGGTATTTGCAGAACCAAGATTCCGAAGTTTAAAAGCTTGTAATTTAACACTTCTAACTCCTACTGTCGCTGTATTTTGCCACATTAATTGATCAGTTTTTGGTGTCTTAACCGAGAACTCATTTCCTTCAACTAAAATATCACCTGTTGTAGGGTGAGTAAAACTAAAACTTATAGTTGGTAATACGACAGGTACTTCTACTGGTTTTGGTGGCACCTCCTTTGTGTTAAAACTTATTTCCTGACTAGTCCATGCGTTATTTACCAGGGCAGTAATAGTCCCTTTGTAAGCATGCCCACTGGTCAAATCTTTAATTTCAACATAGTGGAGAGCGTCTACACCATTTTTAGACTGGTAAGCAGTCCCATTTAGAAGGAGTTTTGATTCGCTTGCCATATTAGTCTGCCAGCTTATATACACTGAGGTTATTTTTGGGTCAATATTTAAACTAGAAATAGATAAAGTAATGGTTGATTTAGGTTCAATTGTTGTTTTAGGCGTCTCAGTTTTAAGATCATTATTTTTTTGTATTATCTCAACAACCGGTTTTTTAATTAATTCAACAAGTTTATTCTTATCAGCTTTTGGCTTATCTAGTTTTGCACCCACTTCTACCTTATTTGTTGTATTAACTACTGGAGTTATTGGTGCTAGACTCACAATCTCAACTCTTGCTTCCTTTTTATTAAAAACTTTCCATGTAAAAGGATTCCACCAGGCGGCAGAGGCTATTGATGGGGTTATTAATATAACTAAAAGCAAAATTGGTAGGTATTTTTTCATAAAATATTTTTTAATTAACCATTATAAATTTAATAAATTAGGTTCTATGTCCTCGATAACCAGTTTTACAATTCTCATTGCATCATCAAGAGACCTAGTATTTCTCTCCTCAAAAAGATAAACCATCTCTTTAAAGACTTTCCTTAGAATCTCACCGCCTTTTGGATATATTGAAACAAGATAATTAACAAGGGCTAAAATAAAATATAAGTCATAATCATGAGAAACTGGAACATTATAACTTGTAGCTGTTGTTGCTCTTGTGTTTCTATTAACTATATAATCAACATAGGGCTTATTTTGTAATTCTTTAATATTTATATAATTTTTTAGTATATTTAACTGTTCTTTCCACGCCTGATCAAAAGATAGCGTTTCATAAAAAGAAAAAAGTCTTTGGTATTTTTTTCTATATTCTGTAGAATGACTACCAATATGATATATAGTAGCTGACCAAGGGAGTATAGTACCTGCATAAATCCAAAACATTATATCCGAATCAATATTTTTTATTTGTTCACTGGGTTGACCTTGCATATCAAATTGGAAAAGACTTACACCAACATTTTCTAAATCAAATTTTCCAACACTATAATATATTCTTGCCGCGACTAACCAATTTCTTGAGTATTGTTTGTTTACTAAATTTCGAAAATACATAAAAAATCTTTTGCTTCCTATTAATAAATACCATATAGTAGACAAACAAAAAGCCCACCACTGGGTGAGAGCTTTCACTCTCCATGCTAGTTTCCCGGCACGGTCTGTCAGACAACCCCAAATGATGGGTTTTTTGTGTCTGACAGACCTTTTTCGCCATGCCACCGATTGCTCAATAGTTTAGGCTACTTACATATTCAATTGTCCATTAATCATAACCCCAATCTGTAAATAAAACAACTAAAAAACTGGCCCTGTTTTTAGGGCTTTTTCCATAATTTTTTAGAATTTTTTTCTACCCCTCATTTTTACAGTCCAAAATCATTCCCAGACCACCCATAAGACCTGCGGTAAGGCTCGCGCCGTAACGTCAGATGATGTTAATCAAAAACGTGACCCTACCTACCTCTCATCAAATTAAAGCCCTGGAAACGTGTAGGTTCCTACTCCTACCTCCTTTCTAATATCTGGATGTTAGATCAAGACTGCCCCCCCTCGTCATATATCAAAAATACACACAACGAAGTCACAAAACTATTCTTTGGAAGACAAGGTCGATATAGGTCTTCTAAGCACAAGGTTAGTCTCTTGTGAGAAAATTACTCGTTAAATTAATTATTATTATGAAATCTATAGGTGAAATATTAAAAGGCCCGGAAGTCTCTAACTACATGGGTAGTCAAAAAACCCGTTCCATCGTTGAAGCCGAGATTGTTAGAAGGTGGGGTCAAAAGGAAATTACTAATTATGACCCAAAAAGGTCAGCTTTAACATTCAAGGATTGGTTAAAACTTGGTATGGTACCCAAAAAAGGTGAAAAAGCCATTCGCTCCTTTGTCGTCTTAAAAACTAAAGATGTAAAAGATCCAACTAAATTCATTAAACGTATAAAGAGCATCTATTTGTTCTACTATTGCCAGGTTCAAGAACTGGCCAAGAAATAATATGAATAGAACATATGACAAGACACTTTCACCATTTCAACCTCAAATGGGGGTAGTAGATGTAAGTAATGAAAATCATCCAGCTCGGGAAGAAGTAAAAAGACTTTGCAATGTTAAATATAATATTGAAGTTAGCTTTGAGGAAGATACAGCTACTCTAAATCATTTCCGTCATATTCCTGGATTAGTCGCTATTCTGTGTACTATGAAGCAAAATGGTCAGGTTTTCGCATTTGGTCGTTCCTGTTCAGTATTTAGTAAATTAAATAAATACCTAGAAAAAACAATATCTACAGCTATTAATGGCTCATTTCTGTCAGCGGCGAATACCGCAACGAAGATATTTGAGGCCTTACGCAGCCAAGAACTTGAGCCAGCCTCAGACAAGCAAAAGAATTACTTGAAGGAGTTGATTAAAACTAAAGTTAGTGATGGAAATAGACGTAATCAATTAAGTCTAAAAATTGATGAAATTGATAAAGACCAGGCTTCAGAATTGATTAAAAGATTATTATTAAATCAAACTTAAATTTATGATCGAAACAGCAATGGCCAGTTACGATGGCCCTAGTCGGATGCACACTGTCTATTTTGAAGATTCTGACGCTGAAGACATGGCAACAAGTCGACAAAAACAAAGACTTATTGAATATTTCTACCAACATATTCAAGATGATGAACAAAGAGAGGGTTATATTAGTCAACTTGGTGATTTAACCGAAAAAGAGGCTAGAGATTGGGTTTCAGAGTTTGAGTGTGGTATGTGGAGGTAATATTAAAGCAGTTTAGCGCATTAGCGTTGAAACTGCTTTTTTATTACCTTGAATTGATTACAACGGTTTATCATGGTTTTCCCCATCTTCCACCCCACCCCTTGCAATTTACCCACAATTGGTGGTATAATGTTGACATAAGTTCTTTACAGAATGAAAACAAACAACAAATCGTTAGGTTTAGGAACCAGGTTCCAGAATCTAACGTTAGCCACTGTGAATGGCTATGGTAAGACTTTCTTACTGTCATTCACTATGACAGTATTGTTTTTAATAAACAGTTTAAGCGTAAGTGCTCAGGGTAACGACAGTGCAAAACCCATGTATCGTCAGTTCGTAGCCAAAGGTCAGTTTGATAAGTTGTTCAATGATACAGCTAGAAATCAATTGATCTTAACCTACCATACAGACGTTGCCCTTAATGGTAATTTATCCACAGGTGAACATCTTGTATTCATGGACAAAGCAACAGGTAAAGCCAGTCTTGGACCAAAGGAATTTGTAGATGTCAGGCATATTTATATGTATGACAACAAGCTATTCTTTCTTAGTAAAACAGCTGGTCAGTTAGTTAATATCAACTACTACGATTTGGTTACTAAACAAGCTCGGTTAATCTATCAAGCTTATGGACAAATCATAAATTTCTATAATATGTCGAATAATCGCATATTAGTGAATGCAATGAGTGGAAGTACTGGTTTGACTGAAAACACTTCACGTCTTGCGATTGTTGATTATGAGACACAAGAAACAATTAACATTACTGATGCGCCTAATATCTATCAGGCGTTCAGTGTTGGTAACAAGATTGTTTACTTTGAGTCTAGTTTTTGGTTTGGAACCAGTGGAGTCATGTGGCGTGCAAACGTTTATGACTTAACTACTGGGAAGACCTATTCTAGAACCGATTTCAATGGTTTAGGTTTAGGTATCCCGACATCTGATTCAACTTTCTTGTTTGGCTTTGGGCCTCCTGCGGGTGGTTTGAATAGGTTAGCCTTGGTTAACGTAAATTCTGATTTACAGGGGTTAATGTTTAACAAAGAGGACTTATTTGATGGTTTGGGTATTGGTGTACCACCTATTGTTGGTGGTAATCAAGATCCAAAGTCGTCAATTCTATACTTCATGAATAATGAAAGATTGGCTGATGGTCAAGGTTACAACAAAAATCTCAAAACAGGCTTTGTGCCCAAAAGAGATGTTGGTGAAATTTGGTCTATGAACCTTTCAAAATTTAGTGAAAACTATGTTGGTAAGTTTCAAGATGCCGTCACAAAGCGAACCATCTATGGTGGCTACCAACTTGACAATCGCTTTGTGTCTGCTGGATCAGATTGGTTCTTAACTAGTAAACTCTACGGAACCATTGGTATAAAAAACCAAGTGCTCCATGGAGTCTCGGTCTACCCAAACCCAACTACTAAAGGTTTCATAACCATAAACACACCGGAGCCGGCTTCAATCGAAGTCTACTCCATAACTGGCCAAGTAATATTTTCACAGAATGTTACGGGGGATACACAAATTCCCATACAGCCAGGCTTAAACATACTAAAGGTCACGATAGATGACCAAACCCAAATCTTCAAGATTGTGGGTAACTAGCTTCCAGCCTCGACAATCGTCGGGGCTTTTCTTTTGCACATTAATTCCTTTACCAAATTAACTTAATCTTGTTATACTAAATATATGCAATCTCAACAATCAGTTATCAAAGCCATGATGCCTGTATTCATATTTATCATTGGAGTCTTTCTTGTCTCTGGACTATCATATATAACTACCGTTTTTGCTTACCCTCCCCAAAACAATGCTTTTAAACCAATTAACACCAGTGACCAAACTCAAGGTCGGTGTAAAGCAGTTAATACTCAAAATGAAATTAGGCCCAGCTATATGTATGTTGATTGTGATGCTGGTCAACCATTATATACTAATGGTTTAGTCATTACGGGCAAGAAAACTACTTTTTTAATTAGTGGTGATCCTAAAGCTACTGATTCTCGTTATAGAAGTGGAGCTTTGTATGTGGGATGTAGTACTGATAGCCAAAAGTATTCAGATGCTATAAGAAAAGGATGCAGTAACGGAGGTGTTGGAGTTGACTCCGCCCCCGAAGCCTACTTCAACGGCGACATATACCTTCACGAACTCGCTGACCCCTCGGCCCCACCAGAGCGTGAGCTTTGCCTATCAACCACTGGTGAGGTAGTAGCCGGTAAGCCACTGTGTAGTGATCTTTAGTAAAAAGATTGGCTAAGTGGCAATTTGCCCCTGGTAGTAGAATGAAAGGTACTCAATTATGGTATTGTGATATGTTATTCCATGCGATATACTGTTGATAATGCAAGACAAATCAATGAGGGTTGGGTTTGAACCCGAAAAAAAGCATATGTCACATGAGAATAAAGGTTCGTTATGGTTTTATTAATACCACTAAAAATTTGAGAAAAACTCAACGTTATCAACCATATCTAGATTTGCGAAAAGCTTTTGTGTTTTGATAACTAATTTAACGAGAGAGTAAAACAAGTAATATATGGAAATAAACAATACAGACAAAAAAAATAAGTTTTTTCAAAAAAGTATAACCACTAGAGCTAAGGATTATTCCCAATGGTATCTCGATATAATAGATGCTGCTGGTCTTGCTGAATATGGGCCAGTAAGAGGATGTATGATAATAAAGCCGTATGGATATGCTCTTTGGGAAAAAATCCAGCATATTCTTGATGAAAAATTTAAAGAGACTGGAGTACAAAATGCCTACTTTCCTCTTTTTATACCAGAGAGACTTTTGAAAAAAGAAGCGGATCACGTTGAAGGATTCGCGCCCGAAATAGCGGTTGTTACACATGCTGGAGGAAAAAGACTCAATGAGCCACTAGTTGTACGTCCAACATCAGAAACTATCATGTACGAGGTGTTTTCAAAATGGATTCATTCATACCGTGACCTTCCTCTTCTCATTAATCAATGGGCAAATGTGGTCAGATGGGAAATGCGTCCAAGGTTGTTTTTACGCACAGTTGAATTTTTATGGCAAGAAGGTCATACGGTTCATGAAACAGAGCTTGAGGCAGATCAGCGTGCTCGACAGATGCTTGAAATATATAAAAACTTTGCCGAAAATATTATGGCAATCCCCGTAATCCCAGGAATAAAATCTGAATCAGAGAAATTTGCTGGGGCCAAATGCACCTATACGGTAGAAGCAATGATGCAGGATGGAAAAGCTCTTCAGTTTGCAACATCCCACAATCTTGGTCAAAACTTTGCAAAAGTATTTGATGTGAAATTTCTTGACCAGAATAGCATTGAACAATATGGATGGCAAACAAGTTGGGGGTTAAGTACACGAACAATCGGTGGTTTGATAATGACCCACAGTGATGACAATGGACTAGTGTTGCCACCAAAGATTGCTTCAATACAAGCAATCATCACCACAGTTACCCCTTCAGAGAAAGATAGCGAAGTAGTAAGCAAAAAGGCTCAGGAAATAAACAAAATGCTCAAGAATGCAGAAATAAGATCTCAGGTAGATATCCGAGATATAAGGCCTGGTGAAAAATATTATGAATGGGAAAAAAAAGGGGTCCCTGTGCGTATTGAGCTTGGGCCAAAAGATATAGCAAGCGATTCAGCCATACTTGTTCGTCGAGATACTGGGGTGAAATTAAAAGTTCAATTGGATTCAATTGTAGAACAAATAAAGATTATTCTAAATGAAATCCAGAGTAACCTCTATGAGAGGGCATTAGAGTGTCGTGAGAAAAAAACACAGTACGCAGATACTTGGGAAGATTTTATAAAAGCAGTGGAGGGGGGAAATTTTGTTTATGCACACTGGTGTGGTGAAGCTGATGTGGAGACTCAAATTAAAGAAGAAACGGGTGCAACAATTCGTTGCATACCGTTTAATCAAAAAGAAGAGTTAGGAAAGTGTATAAAGACAGGTAAGCCTTCTAGTAATAGGGTTATATTTGCTAAATCCTATTAATCATTTATGTTATGTCTTTAAGAATATTAATACATGATGATATGTCTATAGCTGACCTGATAGATATAAACAAAAAAGGAGGAGTAGTTTTAAAAACCCCACATGTAGGAAATATTTATCCTAATAATTTAGCCATAGCATTTCTCGGCATACCCACGCTTTTTTATGATCGAACATTAGGCAAGAAAGATTTTAACTTTCATCCGCACAAGCTTATATTTGAGGGGGAATCAGAAGTGCTTTCAGATCCAAACATATTGACCAGTCATTCGATAATCACCCATGTTTCTAAAAGGTCTTCGTATCCAATTACTGTAGGTGCTAAGTTAGTCGATTTTCACATGTACGCTGTAAAGCAATCCTTGCCGCAAGCTCACTGTTTTACATACACAGAATATATACAAAAAAATAAGCACGAGGTATTTAAGGTTTTGAAAGCCGTAACAAATTTACATCCTAATTTGTGGACAAAAACAGTCGATAAAAATGGAATAACCACAAAAGTAAATGCTGATAAATGGGAGGATATAATTAAACTTGGAATATATGGTATTACAAATCTTGAGAGCGGATGGATTATTCCTAACATGATCAGCATTCTTTTTCACGGTGTAATAGACACGGCCCAGGCAAATGTTAGTGATGTATATCTTCTTTCTGGGCCAGATATGTACAGATATATCGACGGTTATAAAGAAGAGCTTAATGAAATACACACCTATCTGAAAAAAGTTTTAGATTGGAATCTACCAGAAGTAGTGAATTGTCATATTATCCCAATAGTTAATATGAGATTTATCGTGGAAAATTGTAATAAGGATGCTCTAGACGAACTTGTTGCAGCATATTTGGACTTTGTATCCAAAGAAGATTTAGTTAGGATTGTCGCTAAAGGAATACCTGATAGTAATTATTATTTAAAAAATCTTATATTTGAGAAGGGAGAGGCAAAACAAAAAATACTTAATTGTATTTCAGAAAATTTCACACCTTTTAGCAAGACAGTTTTTTATGATACTGAAGATGCAAACTGTTTTACCCAGTATGACTTGTTAAAAAGTGATGGTTTATACATTCACCCGTGGGCGATCAGTAGTAAATTAAGTAATGTGTCTAGTGCTTTTATTTTTTTAAAGAAATGCTATTCTTTAATGAGAGATCAGTTACAAGAATAAATATAATCAAAAAGTATGTCCATGGAATATGACCCAATTTTATATGAAGCAGACCAGAGGGCCTTTTTAAAAGAGGAGGTTGAGTTTTATAAAAATATATGCGCTAAATTTGATTCAAAAAACATATTAGAACTTGGTGTCGGTACAGGTAGGATTTTTTCGAAACTTCTACCAATGGTTAACTATGCAGCGGGTCTTGATATATCAAAATCAATGCTTGATGTCTGCAATAAGAGGTGTAAACCAAATACACACTATAGATTATATAAAAAGAATTTTGTAAAATTTAATTTAAATATGACATTCGATCTTATCTATATACCGTTTAATACATTTCAACATATACTTTTAGAAGAAGGCCAGATTAGTTGCCTTGAAAGTATAAGAATGCATATGCACAAGAATAGTCGATTTATTCTTGATCTAATGAATCTAGAAAATCTAACGTTTGATTTTGATAATTGGAAGCAAGACTACTCTAGCCTATTAGCAGACGGGAAGATTATAGAAAGAGAACAAAAAACTATAAATATAGACAAGAAAACATCGATAGTCTCTAAGGTGTTTTTATACAAAGAAATTATCAACGGTAGTATAGAAAAGACGCATGAATTTAATGCATTTATGAAAATAACTCCGAATGAAAAGATGAAAAAACTTTTAATAGAGTCTGGTTTCGAGATTGAAGACGTGTGGTCAGATTATCTATTTGGCCATGATAGTAATACAAAAAAAATGATTTATTGTCTTAAAAGATATGAATTTTAAAGAAATACCAATTAAATTTGAAAAGGGTGAAGTAATAACCTCACTATATCACAGCCCTTTTGATTACAATCTCCTTTATCTTATTTGTCTTGCAAAAACTGGACTAAGGGTGCGATTTGTATTAGACGATATTGATAATATTGGTATTAATAGAAATGACAAAGCATCAGTATATGCTTTCAAAGAAAAATATTTCTTGAGCAAAACTGAAAGAACAAATATAAGACCACTTTCTTTATTAGTACCCAAACACTTACTTGCAAACTTAGCCTACCCATCTTTAAAGGAACTTGATTCATGGGTGGGAATTCTTAATTTGAAAAATAAGTTGAGATATAAAGATACGGTAGAACACTGGATTCAAAGTATCACTCACCAGTTGGGTGTATATTCAATTATTGGTCCAGACAAATCATTTGCTTTTGCACAGGTAGATGATAATTTTGTTGAGGCTATACGAAGTGCGAAAGGTCACATTAATACTATTCTTTCTAAATTTACAACAAGAAGTAATCGTGCTATTGAATTTGTTAATTGGTTATTGGATGAAAATATAAAGCCAGGGATAACAATTTCAGATTATTATTATGATATTCTAAAAAAGATAATTAAACGTTTTGGATTAGGGGAAAATGTATGGATAGAAAGAATGTCCGATATACCCATTCACGAAAAGAACAGGCTGGCACTAGAAGATTTTAAGAACGACATCACATTACAACATCTATATGCAAAAGCTATAGCAATAGATGGTAAAAAAGATTCTGGCAATTTTCCATTCTATGCAGTGTCTCGAAAAGATGGGTGTAGATTATTACCAATAGAAAATTATATAAATAACCCAATAGAATATTTAGTTGCACCTAAAGTACTCATGTTAAACAATTTTAAAAATTTAGTTTTGCCCTTTCATGCAATTAATAAAGCAAATATTCACGCTCGAGAATTGATGTATACGCACGGTAAGATACATTCTAATCAAGTATTTTGTAATGAGAAATGGCTAGAGTGGTTAATGTCTTTTAATTTAACTATTAATTTAGATCAGGCAGAAACATACATTTACGGTAAAACACAAATTAATTTTTCCTCGTTTTCAGAATTAATAAGGCAAGGCGAAATGATATTCAAGGAAGGAGATGATGCTGAGGAAAGATACAAGGGGTGGGTGGCCTCATCTACATTTAAGGCAATTGCCGAATCAAAGTATCCTTTGATATTTTTAGCATTATTACAAGATGAGATTTTTTATAAGAAAATACCAGATTTTTACAAACTTATTATTGAACAGTCATAATGTTAAAACTATTAGAAAAAATAGCGCAAGCCTTAATAAAAAAATACAAACCAACAGTTGTGTGTATTACTGGTAGTGTTGGAAAAACTTCCACAAAAGAAGCTATATTTTCTGCTGTATCAATATCTTGTAGAGTTAGAAAGACTTCAAGAAATTATAACAATGATTATGGTGTTCCAGTATCTGTTATTGGAGGATTTGAATCTGAAGAGGGTTTTTTGGCATTATTTACAATACTTCTTTATGGATTAAGACAGCTATATTTTAAATACAGTTTTCCTCAAATTCTTGTCATTGAAGTTGGAGCTGGAAAAATTGGAGAAATTGAAAGAATGGCAAAATGGCTTAAACCAAATATTGTTGTAGTTACCAACCTACCAAATACACCATCTCATTTGGGCGTATTCGGATCAAGAGAGATGATAATTAGAGAGAAAAAGTTTCTGGTTGATGCTATGGACAGAAAAGGAATATTAATTATAGACAAAAGTGAAGTAAATTCTCAACACTTCCACCAAAATTTTAAAGGAAAAACTCTTTTTTATGACGGGCAAAAAACTATAGATGATAGTGAATATCATATTATCTATAAAAATGAAGGTGCTTTTTTGAAGCCGGTTGGATTTAAATTAAAAATATCATTAGGTGATCATGAGAAAACAACAATCGTTTTTCACAGATTTATTGGTATTCAGAATGTGAATGTAATCGGAATAGCACTTTTGGTTGCAAGAGAACTTGGTTTTGACTCCAGTGAAGCTTTGCGTGGTATTGAGAGATATGAACCTGAATGTGGACGACTTAGAATAATACCAGAAAGGGATAATGATATAACTATTATAGATGACTCTTTTAACGCATCTCCTGTTGCCGTTGAAAACTCATTGAAGACCCTTTTATCTCTACAAAAGACTGATAACCAAAGACGTATTGCCGTTCTTGGAGATATGCATAAACTCGGCAAAGATGAATATCTAATACATAAAGAAACTGGGAAAAATGAAATACCTAAAGTAGATATTCTTATTACTGTTGGAAATATATCAGAGGTCTGGCAGGAATTTAACAGCAATAAATTCCATTTGAATAAACATTTTAAGAATTCAACAAATGCTGCACACTATCTTGAAAAAATCCAGAAGATTGGGGACATTATCCATTTTAAAGGAGGACACCTGACCCGACTTGAAAAAGCAATAGCTATTCTTACTAGGTGTCATCCAAAAGATCTGGTTCGACAGGAAAAATATTATAAAAAATCCAATCTTGAACTTAATCAAGAATCAGCTGATTATGAATAAACCACATAAATCAAAAATCACTCTTATTTTTAAGGAACTGTCAGAAAAATACGGTTATGAATTCCATTTGATGACACATAAACCAGATACTGGTTTTATACTTGCTAATGGCGTTAGACATTATTTTTCTTATGGAACAATAGATTTAAATAACAGATCCGAAGTCGAAATCGCTCAAAATAAAGTGCTCTCATCTAAAAGAGTTGAAAAGGTTGGCATCTGTTTACCACGCGAAAGTGTCATTAGATTATCGAGAGATTTAGTCGTTGACGTAAAATGCGCTGTTGAGTCTGTCGGTTTACCTGCCATAATCAAGCCGGTACATGGTGCACAAGGTAAAGATATTTTTAAAATAGAATCTACTAACGAGGTATCTTTCATTTGTAATAAGAATATTTTTGATGAAGACGACCTTATTATTCAGGAGTACATTGATGTTTTAGATGAAATCAGAATAGTTTTACTAGACGGTGAAGTTATACAAGCCTATAAAAGGGATTATGCCTATTTGACGGGAGATGGTATCAAAACAATTCAGGAATTGATAAAGGACAAAAATAATTATTTTAAAAATAGGAATAGAAACACAAGAATTAATATCAATGATTCTCAGATACAAAATATATTAAAAAATAAAACCTTTGATTTGAGCTCAGTTCTCCCATTTGGAAATCGATTGAATCTGTCTTATGGAAGGAATCTTTCTAAGGGTGGTGAGTACGAATTTGTAGAAAACATATTAAGCCAAAACCTTATCGATATTTCAAAACAAATTGCAAAATCCACCGGATTAAGGCTGGTTGGATTAGATTTGTTTTTATCTGATAAGGTTGAATGTATAAAAAATAAAAATCAGGTGACATTTATAGAGTACAACGCATCACCAGATATGGAAAATAACTTTTACTATGATGATGATTATGGTGAGGTATTGAGTAAAATTTACGAAAAAGTGTTTCTAGCTGTTGTTGGAAAAATATAGCAGAAATATTCTAGGTTAATATTGAGAAGGAGCCTCTAATAGATTCTGGATGGGAAATAATAGAATTATTGAAGGCACTACGTTGAATTTCTGTATGTAGAGCCCCTAACACAAAGCCTGGTATCTGACTATTTAAAGTAGTATACTGGCCAAGTCATGAAACGAAAATCCATATACATTTTTGGCGGAATTGTAATATTGTTTGTCATTGTCAGTAATCTTTCGCCGGGGCCGAAAAACAGCCAAATTCAGAATGTGAAGCAGGGTATACCAACATCTAATACTGAGGAATCAAAGACATTGGGCGTAACTGAATCAAAAACTCCCGCAAACTTGTCAAAACTCTATTCTGTAGTCAGTGTCGTTGATGGCGACACAATAAAAGTAAATATTGAGGGAGAGGTAAAAACATTTAGACTTATTGGATTAGATACACCAGAAACCGTCGATCCAAGAAAGACTGTTCAATGTTTTGGCAAAGAAGCATCAAATAAAGCAAAGGAATTATTGTCAGGCAAGAAAGTTAGAATTGAGACAGATGATTCACAAGGTACTTATGATAAATATCAACGGCTTTTAGCTTATGTACATCGTGAAGATGGCCTATTTTTTAATAAATATATGATAGAGGAGGGCTATGCTCATGAATATACATATGGAACGCCATATAAATATCAAACTGAGTTTAAAAGTGCTCAAAAACAAGCCGAGGCTGATAAGGCAGGTTTATGGTCCCCAGATACTTGTAATGGTAATACTACAAGCTCAGCTAAAACCTCTGCTCCAGCTAATACAAGCGGTGCCACAGGCTCTTGTGATATAAAAGGCAATATTGGCTCTACAAAAGAAAAAATCTACCATGTTGTTGGCTGCGGCTCTTATGACAAGACTGTTATAGATGAAAGTAAAGGTGAAAAATACTTTTGTTCTGAAAAAGAAGCCCTGGACGCTGGGTGGAGGAAGGCTTTGAATTGTAACTGATTAGATAAAACCCTTAATTTGATAATTACTTGTCAAGTTTGTAGTTAAGTGGAAAAAAAGCTATACTTTAAACATTAATTATGTCAAAAGAAGCTTTAGCTCAAAATAATTCTAAAGAACAAGAACGCGCCGAACTGCATCGTGCTATTTGGCAGATCGCCAATGATTTGCGCGGAAGCGTGGATGGCTGGGACTTCAAACAATATGTGCTTGGCATACTCTTTTATCGTTTCATCAGCGAAAACTTGACCAACTATATCAACGCCGATGAGCGTCGTGCTGGCAAAAAAGATTTTGACTACGCTACACTTTCCAACAAAGAAGCCGAATTAGGTCGTGCAGATACGGTAAAAGAAAAAGGATTTTATATTTTACCAAGCGAGCTTTTTGTAAATGTTCGCAAGAACGCCCGCAATGACGCCAATCTTAACGAAACCCTGACTACCGTTTTTCGTAACATTGAAAATTCGGCAAAGGGCGCAAACAGCGAAGACGACATTAAAGGATTGTTTGATGATCTTGACGTGAACTCCAATAAACTAGGTGGCACAGTAGAAAAAAGAAATCAGAAACTTGCTAAACTCTTTGAATCTATCGGCGACCTTCGTTTAGGCAACTACTCCGACAACACTATTGACGCCTTCGGTGATGCTTATGAATTTTTGATGACCATGTACGCCTCAAACGCTGGCAAGTCCGGGGGCGAGTTTTATACTCCCCAAGAAGTCAGCGAACTTCTGGCGGAAATCACGACGGTTGGTAAAACAGAAGTAAATAAAGTTTACGATCCAGCCTGTGGTTCCGGCTCTTTGCTTCTCAAATTCGCCAAAGTTCTTGGTAAAGAAAATGTTCGGCAAGGTTTCTTTGGACAAGAGATCAACCTCACCACCTACAACCTCTGCCGTATCAACATGTTCTTGCACGATATCAACTACAACAATTTTGATATTGCTCACGGCGATACGCTTATAGATCCAAAACATTGGGATGATGAGCCGTTTGATGCGATTGTTTCCAATCCGCCATATTCTATTCACTGGGAGGGTGATGCTAATCCGCTACTTATCAACGATCCACGTTTTTCTCCAGCTGGAGTACTTGCGCCAAAGAGCAAGGCCGATCTCGCGTTTACTATGCACATGCTCAGTTGGCTTTCTACTAGCGGTACGGCCGCGATTGTTGAGTTTCCCGGCGTTCTCTATCGTGGTGGCGCAGAGGGTAAAATAAGAAAATATCTGGTAGATAACAATTATGTCGATGCTGTTATTCAGCTTCCGCCCGACCTCTTTTTTGGTACTACCATCGCCACCTGTATTATTGTGCTCAAAAAGAGCAAGAAAGATAATAAAACGCTGTTTATTGATGCCTCTTCAGAGTTTGTCCGTGGTGGCAACAAAAATAAATTAAGCGAGACAAATCGCAAAAAGATTTTGGGTGCTTTCACCGCTCGTAAAGATGCGGAGTACTTTGCCAAGCTTGTTGATAATAAAACCATTACCGAGAACGACTACAATATCGCCGTATCCAGCTATGTAGTGGGTGAGGATACTCGTGAAGTAGTGGACATCACCACGCTCAACGCAAAAATCGCCAAGATTGTCGCAAGACAAAATGAACTACGCACAGAGATTGATGAAATTGTGGCGGATATTGAAGGTAATAAATAATGTTATGAAAAGTCAGAAACTCTCAATTTATTTGATTAAGGATAACATCACAGACCACGATGATATCGTTAAAGATGTAAATATGAAAGAGATTTTTGACAATGGGGTTTTGTATTACAAAAAATCTTTTTCAAAAAAACCAGCGTGGACAGATAATTTTTTCAACAAAAATATTGAAGATTTAAAAAATTCTACTGCTTCAGGATTGTATATAACAAAAACAAAATACAACAATAAAGATATTCACTTCGGTCTATCTTTTGGTCATGGGTGGCAAATGTTCAAAGATGGTGTGATTGTTGAACAATTTGGAATCAAAACAGCTCTTAGTATTATCAAAAGTGAAATAAAGAAAATTGAAAAAAAGAATTTTAAGAATGGGCTGAAAGACGTTTCGGAACAACTTGGTAGAATTGGAACAGTTGCAGATTTTGGTTTTGACATTGAACAAGATATTATGAGGGCTGTTGTTGGTGAACCAGAGAACCAAGAATTGTATGGAAAGAATGTTGTAGGTAAAGATGCGATTAGTATATCTATCAAGAAGAATGTTGATGAGGTTAATGACATATTTCTTGAGCTTTACAAGGCTTACATATCCAATAAATACAAAGAAAGATTTGATTGGTTTGATAATTTTTCCGCAGTTAATGATAAAAAGCTAGCAACCGATTTAGATAATAAGATTGCTGCGAAAATAAATGATGATAGTAAAACTGATGTAATTTATTGGCTCGCAATTCCTGAAGTTATTGAGTGGGAAAATACAAAATGCTTCAAGTATAGCGATAGAAATAACGCTACAGAATATCAAGATATTATTTTCGATGATTTTAAAGATTCGTTGAATGATGACGAGAAGACAAACATCACGGTAGATTTGCTTAAAAGTAAAAAGGTGCAACAAATAGATACCAATGATCAATTCATAAAAGAATGGTCAATATATAAATGCTTATATGCTGAAATCGATTCCAGTAGTGAGAAGTATCTATTGGTAGCTGGTAAATATTACAAAGTAGATGCGACTTACAAAAACAAGATTGAGAGTGAGTATAGCGTTGATGCGACCTTCATTTTGCCAGACTGGGATAAGAATGATTACGAAAATATTTACAACAATAAAGTTGCAACGAATGATAATACTTATCAGTGTCTTGATGGTGGTGTAAGCCAGACTAACTTGATCGGGAAAGGTAAAATTGAATTTGCTGATCTTGTTAAGTCTGATAAACATATAGTGCATGTGAAGAAGTACGGAGCAAGTGCCGTACTCAGCCATTTATTTAGTCAGGGACTGGTATCCGCTGATTTATTACTTACAGATAAAGCATTTAGAAAAGAGATTAATGCAAAGTTAAGTGACTCTCATAAAAGTGTTGTTTCTGAAATTGATCCTGCTCCAAAAGATTACACGGTTGTTTATGCTATAGGCACGAGTAAAAATGATTTAAAACTACCATTTTTTAGCATTATAAATTATAGGAATATAAAGAAGCAATTAAATTTGTATCAATACAATGTTTTACTAGTTAAAATCAACCAGATTTAATATGCCTAATCATCAAAGCAAAATTGAAAAACTGATTGCTGAACTCTGCCCGAAAGGGGTGGAGGTTAAGAGCCTTGGCGAAATTTGCCAAATCAATCGCGGTAGAGTCATGTCGAAAGACTACCTTAAAGATAATTCCGGTGATTATCCAGTATATTCATCTCAAACAGCAGATAGTGGCATTTTTGGACGTATCAATACTTACGACTATGACGGTGAGTATCTAACTTGGACAACTGACGGAGCATACGCTGGCTCAATTTTCTATCGTAACGGAAAGTTTAGTATTACGAATGTTTGCGGACTTTTGAAAGCAAAATCTGACGATGTAAATATGAAGTTTCTTTCATATATTCTGGCAACAGTTTCTAAAAAATATGTAAGTGCTGGGATGGGAAATCCAAAAATTATGAGCAATGTAATGGAAAAAATCAAAATCCCTCTCCCGCCCCTTGCAATCCAAAAAGAAATTGTCAAAATTCTTAATAGTTTTACAGAGTTAGAAGCAGAGTTAGAAGCAGAGTTAGAAGCGAGAAGGAAACAATATGAACATTATCGTGCGAAGCTCTTGACGTTTAACGAGAGAGAGAGAGAGAGTAAGATGGATTAAGCTTATGGATATTTCAAATTATTCAAAAACAAGAATAGAAGCCTCTACGCTGGATAACGAAAGTTATGTTGGTGTTGATAATCTATTGCAAAACAAGCAAGGAAAGACATTGTCAAATTATGTGCCTACTACTGGAAAATTAACGCGGTACGAGAATGGTGATATTTTAGTCGGAAACATTCGCCCATATCTCAAAAAGGTTTGGCTTGCAACGAATACTGGCGGAACCAACGGAGATGTTCTTGTAATACGCATAAATGAAAAAGAGAAATCTAATTTAAATTCAGAATTTTTATATTATCTTCTGTCTGCTGATAATTTCTTCGACTACAACATGCAATTTGCAAAAGGTGCAAAAATGCCACGAGGCGATAAATCGGCGATTATGAAATATGAAATCCCTGTTCCACCTCTCGCCGAACAAGAACGAATCGTAACAATTTTAGACAAATTTGATGCACTCGTGAATGACATCTCAATAGGTTTACCAGCTGAACTTTCGGCTCGCAGGTCGCAATATGAATACTATCGAGGGAAGCTTTTAACTTTCAACGAATATGCCAAATAATAACAAATACAATCTGGTTGCTGAAAATTCTCAAAGCACTGTCGTGGGTGAGTATGTGGCGGACGGTGTCCGTGTCGCTCATTATCAAAGTGAGGCGGATTTGGAGCGGGCTTTTATCAAACAACTTGAGACGCAGGCGTACGAATATCTACCTATTACATCCGAAGCTGATTTGGTATTGAATTTGCGTAAGCAACTTGAGAAACTCAATGATTTTACTTTTACCGATGGCGAATGGGATCAGTTTTTTACAAGTGAGATTGCTAACCCAAATCAAAGCATTGCTGAAAAGACTGCCACCATTCAAGAAGACCACATCAAAAACCTGACGCGCGAAGATGGCACGACCAAGAATGTATACCTCATAAAAAAGGAAAACATTCACGACAACAGTTTGCAGGTAATCAATCAATACGCCACTGAAGACGGTCAGCGTGCCAATCGTTATGATGTGACGGTACTGGTGAATGGATTGCCTTTGGTGCATATCGAGCTAAAGCGTCGTGGAGTAGCTATTGCTGAAGCATTCAATCAGATCAACCGTTACAGCCGAGAAAGTTTTTGGGCATCAAGCGGACTTTTTGAATATGTGCAACTTTTTATTATTTCCAACGGCACCCATACTAAATATTACAGTAATACCGTCCGCTCGGAACATATCAAAGAAGCTGGTGAGGGTGCGGTGAAAAAAGGCAAACGCTCAAGCAACAGTTTTGAGTTTACCAGCTGGTGGGCAGATGCTACTAACCGACCGATTACGGATTTAATGGATTTTGCCAAGACATTTTTTGCTAAGCATGCGCTTCTGAATATCTTGATCAAGTACTGCGTGTTCACTACGGATCATCAACTTTTAGTAATGCGACCATATCAGATTGTCGCAACCGAGAGAATACTCAGTCGTATCGAAGTCAGCACCAACTACAAGAAACTTGGCACGGTTGAAGCAGGTGGATACATTTGGCACACGACCGGATCGGGAAAAACTTTGACCAGTTTCAAGACAGCACAAATGGCCAGCAAATTGACGTATGTAGACCAGGTAGTGTTTGTGGTAGATCGAAAGGACTTGGACTATCAGACTATGCAAGAATACGACAAATTTGAGAAAGGTGCGGCCAATAGCAATACCAGTACGGCGATTTTGAAGCGACAGCTAGAGAATCCGAATGCCCGGATTATTATCACGACTATTCAGAAGCTCGATCGTTTTATTGGGCGCAATTCCGAGCATTCGATTTTTGATGGGCATGTGGTGCTTATCTTTGACGAATGTCATCGTTCACAGTTTGGTGATATGCATGCCGCGATTACCAAGACATTCAAGAATTACAATTTGTTTGGTTTTACCGGCACGCCGATTTTTGCCATGAATGCGTCTGCTGGAGGACGACCGGACCTGAAAACGACCGAGCAGGCTTTTGGTGAAAAATTGCACACCTATACAATTGTGAATGCAATTGCTGATAAAAATGTCTTACCATTTAAGGTTGATTATGTTTCTACGGTTCGAGAAGCGGAGAATATTGAAGATGCACAGGTGCGAGATATTGACCGTGAGGCGGTGCTGGCTTCGCCAGAACGCTTGGCAAATATTGTGGGATATATTCGCGAGCATTTTGACCAAAAGACTAAGCGAAACAGTTTTTATAAATTGAAAGAGCGCAGATTGGCAGGGTTCAATTCTATTTTTGCTGTTTCGTCTATTGATGTGGCCAAGAAGTATTATGCCGAGTTTAAAAAACAGCTTGAGGGGGCATCGAGCGACAAACAGCTTAAAGTAGCAACGATTTATAGTTTTGGGGTGAATGATGAAGATGCTGATGGAATGATCGACGAGAACTCCGAGGATACGAGTGGGCTTGATGTAAGCTCAAGAGATTTTCTGGAGGGAGCTATTTCGGATTACAACGCGATGTTTGGCACATCCTACAATACTTCATCTGATAAGTTTCAAAATTATTATAAAGATGTGAGTTTGAGAGTAAAAAACCGCGAGATTGATGTCCTGATTGTGGTCAATATGTTTTTGACTGGCTTTGACGCCACAACGCTGAACACGCTTTGGGTGGATAAAAATTTGAGATTACATGGACTCTTGCAGGCATTTTCGCGTACCAATCGCATTTTAAACAGCGTAAAGACTTTTGGAAATATTGTTTGTTTCCGTAATCTAGAAAAAGCGACGAATGAATCTATTGCTCTTTTTGGGGATAAAGAAGCAGGTGGTGTCGTGCTTCTCAAAGCATACGAGGAGTATTACAACGGCTACAAAGATGGCGATAAGGAAATACGCGGATATGCTAGTTTGGTGACAGAACTTTTGGAAAAATTCCCAGTTGGCGAGCAAATTGTAGGAGAACAAAATCAAAGAGATTTTATCAAGCTCTATGGTGGTATTTTACGAGTGCGAAATATTCTAACAACTTTTGATGAATTTATCGGCAACGAGATTTTAACCGAGCGTGACGTGCAGGATTATCACAGCATGTACATTGACCTTTACAATGAATTCCGTAAGGGCACCGAGGTTGATCAAGAAAATATTAACGATGACCTGGTGTTTGAAATGGAACTCATAAAGCAAGTAGAAATAAATATTGATTTCGTGCTAGGGCTTATCAAGAGATACCACGAAGACCACAACAAGAGCCGCGAGATTTTGATTGATATTAATAAAGCGATTGATTCTAGCCTTGAGCTACGAAACAAAAAAGACCTCATCAACCAGTTCATTACCTCACTTGATATTCATTCAATTGTTGACGATGATTGGCAGAAGTTTGTTGAAAAGAAAAAAATTGAGGAACTTGAGCAAATTATTGAGAATGAAAATCTTGATCATGATGCAGCGTATACGTTTATAAAAAATGCTTTCCGTGACGGTAGCGTGGCGACAACCGGTACTGCTATAACTAAGGTTTTGCCTCCTGTATCTCGCTTTTCTCCGACTGGTGAGCGTTCCAAAAAACGCGAGAGTGTTTTAACAAAACTCACGAATTTCTTTGAAAGATTTTTTGATATTTCTGGAGGTAGGTTTTTTGAAAGCGAATTAGAGAAGTAATGTGTCTTAACTGAAAGTTACCGCCACATCATGGCCACATTTTTTTGATATTATTAATTAAAGTAAAATAAATGATATAATATTTGGATATGAACGAAATAATCTACATTTTAATAAACGAAGCAATGCCATGGTATGTAAAAATTGGTAAGACTTCAACAAGTCTCGAACAGAGAATTAGAGAACTTAGCGGATCCACAAGCGTACCACTTCCTTTTACTTGTTATTACGCTTGCACAGTAAAAGACTCTGCTTTTGTCGAACATCAATTGCATGATGCCTTTGATAATAATCGAATCAATCCAAGGAGGGAGTTTTTTCAAATTTCACCAGAGAGAGTGGTTGCTGCGCTTAAACTTGCTGAAATAGAAAATATTACTCCCAAAAATGATATTGTGGATAACAAAGAAGACCAAAAAGCGTTAAATGAAGCTCGAGACAGAAGAGCTCCATTTAGATTTGATATGGTAGGTATACCTTTCGGTTCCGAAATAGTTTTTAGTCGTGATGAGAATATTAAAGCAAAAGTTATAGATAATCGTTTTATTGAATTAGATGGAGAAAAAACAAGATTGTCTATTTCTGCGCAAAAATTACTTGGCTATGATTATATGCCACAAGGACCAGCTTATTGGACTTACGAAGGTGAGACATTAGATGAACGCAGAAAGAGGATGGAGGGTGAAGAATAAAAATTAATAACTATGGAAAAACTAGAATTTAAAGGAGAGTTGAGACACATAGAACCCTATCGTCTTTTAAAGGAAGATGAGGTTGATAAAACTGCTAATTTCTTTCTAGTCCTTGCTGTTGTTTTTAATGATTTAAAAGGCATAACTCTTTTTGAAAAGTTAGTTTTTGAAAATTACAAACCTGCTTCAATTGATGATACATCGTCAGTACATATAGGCGAATATGGAGGAATATTTACTCAGACGAGGAAGCTATATATTAGTTGTTTACGAGAATTTCTTGATTTTTTAAAAGAGAATGAAGAAATTTTAACTACATCTGAATTTCAAGATATACTAAAGGGAACAAATAAGGATATTGAAAATAAGTGGAATAATATAGTTAATATTGCTTTAAACAAATCAAAAGACACTTCTGATTTTACAAGCTATTTGATTAAGGTAAGAAACAATGTGGCATTTCATTATAACCAATCAGGGAAAGAGTTAAAAAAAGCTTTCTGTAGTTACTTTTATAAAAAAGAAAAAATAGACCATAATGAATTTGCGTATTATGCCATTGGGGAAAATATAGAAACAACTAGGTTTTTTTACGCAGATGCAGCTGTACAAGAATATTTAAGATCAACTACTAATGAAAAAACAGAAGGGTTTGATATTAAATACAGAAAAGAAATAAGTATCATTATTAATGACATAAATTGGACTATTTTAAGATTATTAAAAGCTTATTTAAAGAGTAGGCCTAAATAACATGAACTCAGAAACACTTGAAATAACAAAAGCCAATGATTTGAGCTTTGAAGAAGCGGAACAGCTCCAAGAGGTTATGGCCGAAACTGGACTCCATGCCGACGAAGCATTAGAGATTTTAGAAGAGGTCTAGTATAATTTATATATGCCAAGAGCGATACCAGTAAATCATCTAGAGGATCCTAAATATCTACAGGATTTTTCACAGTGCGCTTTTGATATTTTACAAATAATAAAAACAGTTATAGCACACCCAGGAGAATACAAAGAACTTCATTTAAAATACTTTGATTTATTAAACCTTTTAAAAGAAAAGATGTTACTAGAGGATAGCTTTAAATTTAAAGAAAATAGATATATTCTTCCGTCAGATTTTTTATATCTTCCCTACAGAGAAGAAGCAGATAGAAAAGTTTTATATAAAGCTGAGACTAATCTTCGATTTCTAGTGCATGAAATAGAGAATAAAAGACACGAGGTATTAGGGAATAAATATAAACCCCATACTGGAGTAAAAGATCCTGAGCTAAAGAAGATGCTAGCTAATATCAAAAATGGATCTGATAATCAACCACTAAAGCCCAATGAAGGCAAGCAACCAAATGAAGATACAGATGGGGGGCAGGTTATTCATGGTAATAATGAAATCGTTTCAGAAATTATAAATAATAAAAGAATACTTAAGAACGGTTTAAAGCGCGTTGATATTGGATCAATTAGCAATGCACCCAATAAATTATGGGAAGCTCTTACACCTTTTGGAAATGCAAAGCTAATTAATACGGTATTTTCTATAACAAATCCAATAAAGGGAAAATATACTAATGCTTCTAATTTAACAATGGAAGAGAAAGAAAAGATTCTTAATGATAGGTTTAAAGAAATACAAAGTTATGCAAAAAAAATAAATAGTAAAGTAACACTTAAATTTAATAAACAAAATCAAACATTATGGATGGAAGTAAGATAAATAGTGGAAGATAGTGGAAGTTTTTCCGAAAATTTAGTAGAAGATTAAAAGGACCTTTTAAAGCAAGGTTCTTTTTTTATTTTTTTCCACTAATTAAAAATATTTGACCGCTGAAAAGCGGTTTTGGTGAAATAGATAAATGATTCAATAAAATAAATGAATTACAGAATTATCTTCGAATGATTCGCATTATTATAACATTATTAAAAATAAATTAAAATAAAAATTGTATGAAAAAACAAAGAAAAACAATAAAAAAAGAAAAACTTCTTAAACCTGCTGGGCTTATGAGTCTAGAAGAAGTTTCTTTTGCATTAGAGGCAGGATTTGATTTTATCTTCAGTGTGCTTCATGAGGCCGCCAATTGTGAGCATTGTCACGAGAAAGAAAAGAAGTAAGAGCACAATTCAGAGATTCTCCTGTTTATAGTCATAGGCAGGAGATGCCTTTGAAATTATTAAAAATTAATTAAATAAAAATTATATGAGAAGTATAAACAATGTAACATCTCCTTTTACTTTTACAGATGGAGAATTAATTGAAAGGGAAAAGTTATATCGCGACGTAAAAAAAATTTATGCCAATCAATATGACGCAAAACCCATACTAGTAGGGAAAAATAAAAAAATTAAACTTGATTTAATGTTTTTAAGCGCAGTTTCTGATGAAGAGTTCTTGGTGGCGTTGACATTCGTCACAACGCCAGAAAAAATCTTAACTATAGAAGATGCAAAAAAAGCAGAAATTTATCTGAAAACTCATAAAAGATTTAGGAAAGATTTTAAAGATGCCTTAAATGTATGACTAAATCGTCTTACAACAAAATAAAAAGAGAATATTTCTTTATCATAGATAATGACTATGTAAAGCTTTATGCCAAATATTTAGGAGTAACAGCTACAGCAGTATTTAATAGTCTTAATATGCATGCAGATTCTGAAGGAAAGTGTTTTCCATCAATGGAATTAATAGCGGAACAACATAATATTAATAGACATACAGTTTCAAAAGCATTAAAAAAACTAGAAGAGTGGAATATGATTAATATCGCTCGTGAATATAATAGAAAATTAAAAAAAAGAAAGAATAATGTATATAAGTTAATACCAAAAGAAAGATGGAAAAAATTGCCAGTTAAAAAATCAGATAATAAAAGTCATGGTACTAAGAATGCCATGACTATGGCATCTAAAATACCATATGATGTTACTGAAGATGCCAGTAATAAGACCCATATAACAAGAACCATTGAAGAAAAATCAATTTGGGGGAAGCCCCCGAATAGATTTCTTTCTCCTTCTGGTAATTTAAAGCTATCTAAAAATTGGAATTCTGACAAAGCCATTCTAGCTTTAAGAGAAAATACTTGTAAAGATTATCAAATAATAGGATTATATTTTCATATACAGCAATGGTATTTTCCAAATGAGTCAACTTTTGATATAAAACTTAAGCGTTCATTAAGAGCAGCCAAAACCTTGATTGATTATCCTATAAGTGACATAAAAATGACGATGGTATGGTTAAATGGAGCTGGATTTGATTATAATATTGACGAGAATTGGAGCTTAGAAGCTGTTGGTAAATATATCAATGATTGTATAGCAACAGACTTTATTCCAGATGGAGAAGAAAGAACAGAGAAATTGAATATAATCAATACCTAAATCATAACTATAAATCATTTAATGGATGTTTCATCATTTGTGATCGTAAGTGTTCCGCACTGGCTAATAGATATATTTTAGTTGTTGAGGTTAAAGTGCTATAATTCATGTGCTGCCTAATACAATATAATAAGAATCAATAGACATAGCGACCTAAAAAGGGCGTCCCTACCATTATGTCTACTCTTATGGAGCAAATGTATTGGGCAGCTAGGGCCGTCCTTTTTAGGTGTCTAAACTAGAAAAATTACTAATCTAAGTAAATAAAAAATGGGTAAAACTAAAAACGACTTCAATATGACGAATCTAAACAGCATGAAGATTTCTAGTAAAAGACTCCTACAGTTTACTAATCTCTTTAAAGCAAAAACCGGTGTGATATTAATGGAACAAGAAGCCTTAATACGAGCAGAAACGTTACTCAGGACGATATCAATTCTTTATCAGCCAATAAGTATACCCGACTATTCTTTAGTTTTGGCCAAAAAAATGTTTATTAAAAATAGGAAATTATTAATTAATAAAAAAATATGAAAAAAATTATTGAAGGTACAAAGAAAATCATTTTTGCGTATTTGAGAAAATCGAGTGAAAGTCGCGAAAAACAAGCCCTTTCAATTCCATCTCAAAAAAGAGAAATTCAATCGAAATTTCCTGACCAGGAAATCATATGGATTGAGGAAGAGAAAAGTGCTTTTAAACCATATAATAGGCCCAAGTTTGCCCAAATGATGAAGATGGTTCAAGAAGGTAGAGTTGATTGCATTGTTGCATGGCACCCTGATAGATTATCTCGTAATGAAATTGATGCTGGTGAGATAACATATGCTTTAAGAATGGGCATTCTAAAAGACTTAAAATTTCTAAGTTACAGTTTTGAAAATACTCCAGATGGAATAAAGCATTTGCAAAATACTCTCTCTGATTCTCAATATTACTCTTCAAAACTAGGTGTGGACGTTAAGCGAGGACTAGCTGATAAATTGGGAATGGGTCGAATGCCTACACTAGCTCCTATAGGTTACCTTAATACAAAATTTGCAGAACGAGGCACAAATAAAATAATAGAAGATCAAGAGCGATTTAATATTGTTCGAAAAGGGTGGGACTTATTACTGACTGGAAATTACAGTGTTCCACAAGTACGAGACATAATGACGAATGAATGGGGTTTATTGACTCCAAAAAAGAAGAAGATTGGTGGAGCAAAAATTGGCTACACTAGTGCTTATAACATGTTTAGCAATATATTCTATACTGGAAACTTTATATACAGAGGTATTTTATATAAAGGAGACCACTCGCCGATGATAACTATGGTAGAATTTGACCGGGTACAAACTCTTTTAAAAGAGCATGGCAAACCAAGAGCCAAAACTCATGAATTTGCTTATGGTTGTGGTGCTTTTGAGTGCGGAGAATGTGGCCATTCAATTGTTGGTATTGAAAAGGTTAAATTTATAAAAAGCACTAAAGAAACAAAGGTTTACGTATTTTATCTTTGTGGCCATAAAAAGAGTGTGGTTTACTGTAGTCAGAAATATAATATAAATGAAATTGAAATTGAGGAACAAATACAAGCTGAAATTCATAAATATACAATTGATTCAGATTTCTTGCACTGGGCACTTGAAGTAATGAAGGATAATAATACCCTAGAAACTGTAACGAAAAAAGATATAAAGGAAAACGTATTAAAAACAATAGAAACAAAGCAGGAAGAATTAAGTAAGCTAATCCAAATGGCTGTAAAGGGCTTTATTTCTGACGAGGAATTTAAGGAATCCAGAGTAAAATTAGACAAAATAATAACTAATTTAAACGATCAATTAAATATGGCTGAGGAGGATAAAAACAATGATCTCATAGAACTAACTGAAAAAGCATTCTATTATTCTACTTATGCCTTAATTGCTCTCAAAAATAGCGACAAAAGAACCCGAAAAGAAATCATCAAGAGTTTGGGTATGAACCGAGAGATAAAAGATAAAATAGTCAGTATTAAAGCCTTCGAATGGTATTTACACATTCAAAAAACCTACTCTTCACTTAGGGGACAATTAGCTGGTCCTGAACCAGAAGTACGTTCTAAACAAAAGACGGTCTATGACTTTCCCAATCTTCGTTTAGTAATGCGCGGCTGAAGGGTGCTGACCCCTCGACCTCTCGCGTGCATGTATCCAATATTTTCATAAAGGCGTGGACTATATCTTCACCATGTGGTTTATAAAACCATTTAGGTGCTTTGGTATCTAGTCTCTACGGCGCTCCCTTCACTTGCTTATTTACTATATAAACAAAAT
>Ga0209542_10001606_pt1 | contig 52547 bp, 46 predicted proteins | sample RifCSPhighO2_01_FD_184028 | JGI IMG/M metagenome (GOLD analysis project Ga0209542, IMG submission 184028) | Soil microbial communities from Rifle, Colorado - Rifle CSP2_plank highO2_0.1 (SPAdes) (version 2) | ecosystem: Environmental > Terrestrial > Deep subsurface > Rock core/Sediment ... | reverse complement strand
CTCTTTTCAGTACCGGTATCGCTTGGTCGAAGTTTCCGGAGGCTCCGAGGAGAGCCCCGAGGAACAGCGGGAAACGAGCGTCGAGCGGCGATTCCGCCGACATCTTGGCCATTTCTTCAGCGGCTGTGATAAGAAAACTTTGCTTCACTTCGGCGGGAACATTTCCGCTCCGGACTATCTGCGCGGCCGCTTGTGCAAGCTGCTCGCGGGCTTCCTGTGTGCCGAGGCTCCCGTACGAAATAGATTCTTTGAAGTACTCCAGATTCTTCTGCAAACCGCCCTCTTGCTGCGCAAGTCCGTTAAGCAGGGCACGATTCGCGCTAAGCGCTTTTGCATTCACGAACCATGCGACTCCCCAAACGAGGACGGCGGCCGCTATCGCGACGGCCACGACGGCCTTTTGCGAGACGCTCGGCATCGGGAGAGTTGCCGCACCGGTGCTCCCGCGCCACGCGATGTATGCAAGGACCGACACAAAAAGCACGTAACTTGTTATGTTGTCGAACACAAAAAGATTATGGAAGAAATACGCGGCAAGGAGACCGGTAAGGATACTGCTCTCGGCCACGGAGAAGGCATTCGCCTCTCTCTTGCGCCACAGCAATAGGAGAGCCGCACCTATGATCGAAAGGTATGAGAAGAGACCGACGAAACCTGCCGCAACGAGCCAGTCGAAGACGATATTGTGCACGCGATCGAACCACTGCTCCTGCGCATACATGCGCGGGTCGTAGTACTTGTCGAAGACGATGGCGTAATTCTCCTGTCCCCACCCAAGAATGGGCCGCTCCTTTACTCCTTGCCACGCCATGCCCCAGTTCATGAAGCGCGCCTTGGTCGTGTTGTCCTCAAGCGATATCGTCGCGAGACGCTGCAGGAACGGGACTTTTTGGACCCACGCCTCCCCGCGCACCAACCAGAAACCGCCGGCAAGAACTAGAACGGCTACGACGCCGGCGAGCGCGGTTCGGCGCATCGTTCGGGAAGAGAACGCCATGAGAAGGGCCGCGAGCAGCGCTCCGCCGATGAGCCCCAGCATCGCGCCCCTTGTTCCTGTCATGAACAAAATAAGCGCGTCGAGCGCGATCACGCCCCCATAGAATGTCGACAACCAGAAACGCTCGCCCCGTGTGGTCTCCTGCCACGCGCGCGCCCAAAGCATCGCCGCGATGCCGATATTGAAAAGCATGTACGCGGCGAGGTATATCGGATTTCCGAACGTGGCGTCGATGCGGGACAGCGAGGAAAATCCCGGGTTGAGGCTCGCGATGCCGGCAAGTTGCAGAAACCCGTACACGCCCACTACCGCGGATACGGATAGAGAAATGTGCCAAAAGGCGCGCCATAGCCTCTCCGTGTTCAAGACGCTTGAGGCAACGAGGAAGTAGAAGAATAGGTGCACCAGCGTCACCCACCCGTCCATACGCTCGTAGTTCGACCAGAAGCTCTTGAACGGCGCTACTCCGAGAGCATCGGCCATCGCCACCACAAGCACGAAGAGCGCGAAGAGGCCGAGGAGCCACGAGCGCTTTGGCCTAAAGCTTGGGTTCACGAGCGCGAGCGCAAGATACGCGCCGGTGATGATCTCGACGACGATGCGAAACGTGAAGTTCTTTCCGGTGATGAACGGGAAGAAGAGCGATTGCGCGACGAGAAAGACGATAAACGGAAGTGCGAAAATACCGCCCAGGACAATAAAACGCAGGGTTTTTTCTATAGCCATATTCCGAATATCATATCACGACCTTTTTCCGGAGCGCCCAAAGTCATCCTGCAAACGGACTATGTCGTTTTCGTCAAAGTGCCCTAGTGCAACCTCAACAATGACCCCACCTTTTTTTGACTCCAAGCGATGCACCATTCCCTTCCCTATGTGGAACGATTCGCCAAGTCGCAGAGGGTACGTTTCCATGAAACCCGAAGGATTTTTGATCGTTGCGAGCGCATCGCCCCCTACCAATATCCAGTGCTCGCTGCGCCCCTTATGATATTGGAGGCTTAATCGTTTCCTAGGCTTTACGTAGACCGTTTTCAGATTCCATCCCTTCCCGCTGTCCCATCCAAAGTATGAACCCCATGGTCGCACGGTCTCCGATGCGGGCTTCCGCGAGGCATTGATCATCCACGAAGAAGATTGCACTTTGCCGCCCTTTCCCACATTGAAGACCATTTTTATTCCGAGCTTTTTGCACACAGCGACTTCAGGAACATTCTTCGAGAACCGGTCACCGCCATTCGCAAAAATATCAGGTCGTACCTTCGCGAGCGTGCGGGAGACGCTTTTGTCGGTATCGCCTTTTTTGTGGTCGGTGAAGACGACCTTATCAACGAATGGCAGGTGCCGGATTATCTCGGCGCGCTCCTTCTGCGGCATGAAGATAAATCCTTTCTTCGCGCGGAGCCAGTGGTCGTTGTTCATGATGACAACAAGCGCATCGCCCAGTTTTCGCGCGGCCCTGAACATCCGTACATGCCCGATATGAAGCGGGTCAAACCCTCCCGACACTGCGACTGATACTGCTTTCTTGCGAGTCATATGGCCATAATGCAGGAAAACGACAGGAGCGCAAATTGCAAAACGCCGCTAAGGCTGTAGGATGGCTGAATGAAAAAAAGGAAACGCGCACTGATCACCGGCATAACCGGCCAAGACGGTTCTTACCTGGCAGAGTATCTGCTCAAGAAGAATTATGAAGTATACGGGCTTGTCCGGCGGACGTCTCTTGACCCCATGATGCGTATCGAAACCGTAGCGCATCATCCCAATGTCCGGTTGATCTACGGGAATCTTCGCGACAGCGCATCCATAGCGCGAGCGCTCAATGAGTCTAAGCCAGATGAGATATATAACCTCGCCGCGCAATCCGACGTTGGTATATCATTTAAATGCCCTGAGGAAACCATGGAGGTAAACTACTTCGGGCTCGGACGCTTGCTGATCGAGGCGATGACGATCGTTCCCAAGGCAAAGATATACCACGCTTCGACGTCGGAAATGTTCGGGGACACGCGGCCACCGCAAAATGAGACCTCAAAATTCTCGCCTGTATCGCCGTATGGAGTCGCAAAATTAATGGCATACGAAGATTACGTCAGGGGCTATAGAAAAAAGTACGGAATGTTCATTTGCTCAGGAATCCTTTTCAATCATGAGAGCCCCAGGCGCGGCGAGCATTTTGTTACGAGAAAAATAACGATTTCACTTGCCAAAATTAAATTGGGTCTCCAGCAATGCCTCATACTCGGAAACCTCAACGCGAGGCGAGATTGGGGATTTGCGGGTGACTATGTACGAGCGATGCACATGATGCTTCAGCAAAAAAAGCCGGGGGATTATGTGATTGCGACAGGGGTTTCCCACTCCGTACGAGACTTTGTTGAGGCTGCCGCGGCAGAACTTGATATGACGATGTCGTGGAGTGGCAAGGGCACGAAGGAGGTTGGGAAGGATAGATCGGGGAATGTCATTGTAAAGATAGACAAAAAATTCTACCGGCCTCGTGAGGTCCACGATCTTCGCGGAGACAGCTCAAAGGCCCGAAAGGAGCTTAACTGGAAACCGGAACTATCCTTCACTGAACTTGTGCGTATGATGACAAGGGCAGATCTGGAAATGATAGCGACCAGGCGTCGTTCTTGATCAGCCGTAAACTTTGGATGCAATAAGTGAGGCGAACGCGGATATTTGTGTTTTCCGGTCTGGACCTCCTCCCAGTTCCCAGATATTGAGCATGTCGGCTTCTACAGAATCTTCAAAGATAGCGGCAACGAACCGGGTAAGTGCGTCTTCATTAAAAGAAGCGTGTGTTAGCCTGTCCTTCACGAGCGCCGGCAACTCTTCCGGGATCCGTGAACGAGTCACCGAAGGCAATGCGTTATAGAAGATCTCGCCGAACGTTATGACTGGCTTTCCAAAAAGCGTCGCCTCCCAGCCTGCGGTCCCCGAGATCACCGCAACAAGGGCGGCGCGCGCGATCACGTCAAATCCTGATATCTCCGGACGAATGAGAACCGTGTTGGGAATTTTTTTTATCTCTTTATAAAAGCGACGAGTTCGAAGTGACACCATCTGCGGATGTTCCTTGACGACCAACTTCATTCCGACTGGTAGGGACTGCGCAACGCGGCGGATAACGCCGAGCTGTTCGATATCGAACCGAGCCAGAAGAAGAAGATTTAATTCGGGTTCCAAATGTAGCGGATAGAAGACGAATGGGAGAGAGGGATCCCATTCATCATACAGATCGTCGAACCCGATCAGGTTGCGTATCTTTCGTTTCACCGCATCAAAAATAAAATTCCATGGAGGGATTGTGGAATAATCTCCGCGAGCATCGGGATCTCCCCACCACTCATGGATCATCACGAGGATCCATCCAGACATACGAGCCAACCTCATCGGGGATAGAAAATTGAAATACTGACGCCGCGTGAATTTTCTGCGTACCGGCTCATGGATCTCTGAGTAAACACGCGGCCTTTCTCGAAACTCGCGGATAAAATTTCTTGCATCTTCAAAATGCGGGATGTCTTTGATCGCCCGCTCACGATGTTTATTCACTAATGACTCAACGAACGTGAATCGATCATACCGCTCTGAAACGAGGGCACGATTGCGAATACCGGGGAAACCCATGACCAGAGTCTGTACTCCCCTCTTTTTTGCAATATGGTGAAGCAGGACCGTACACATTGCGCCGGGAGGGGTCGAAAAAAGGAACGCAGGTTTTTCCCTGTCTAAGAAAGCAATGATGGCTTTTGCGTAGCACTGAAGCATCTTTAACATATCTTCATGATCGTAGCTGGGGGCATCATGCGGGTATTCGCGCACGAGTTGCCCGAAGCGGATCACGCGATCGACATTTATATATGGCCAGAGATTTGGGATCCCATACTCGCTCTCCAGCCATGCGAGATAGTCCCTATCGATAACCTCGTTCCGATATCTGCGCTGTACATCTTCGTCGAGAAGAAGCGCGGAATACGAAATATCTTTTTGTTGCAACAAATACTTGAGACTAACCCTCGTCGTGACGAAAGCGCAAAATTCTTTGACACCATGCTCGGTTTTCAGTATCCGCACGATTTCGTGCCCAACATACGCGAAACGGCGCTGCAAAATAAAACAGCCTTTCATGCCTTGAAGAATTGACCGCATAATGACAGTATGTGTCTCATGAGAAAGAAGATGCTGGCAGCAACGTGTTATGTGTGCCACGGAAATCGCGCCATATTGGTTCGTGACAGGCTCCGCTTCAACATTAAACGCAATGTTTTGAGGTGCGTCAACTGCGGATTTGTATACCTCGAGCGACCACACATCAGCAAGAAGTTCTATGCGGGAAAAGAATACAGGAAGCATCATGGGCCGAACCTCGCTAAGAAAAGTTCCCCAAAGGAGATATTCGAGATGTATCTTCCCTATCAACACCTCATTCACGAATCAATGGGCACGCTGCTCAAGTCCGGGACAAAAATCCTAGATGTCGGATGTTCAACCGGACATTTCCTACACTCACTCAAGGGCAGGGTGAATACAAGAGTCGGAGTTGAGCTTTCGAGTGAGGAGGTCGCGTTTGTACGAAAAAACTTGGATTTTCCGGTGTACGACAAGCCCGTTGAAACTCTACATATCCCGGAAGGACCGTTCGACGTCATTACGGCACTTCAAGTCCTGGAACATGTTGAGGACCCAATAACGTTTCTTCGAAATCTTGGAAAGCACTTGAAACCGAACGGGCATCTTTATCTTGAGCTTCCGAACATCGATGACGTGCTTTTGGTGGCGTATGGCGCAAAAGGGTACGAAACTTTCTACTACCGTGAGCCTCATCTTTCATATTTCTCAAAAGCGACGCTACGACGCGCATTGTCTAAGGCCGGATTCGCAGGTGAGATACGAACCGTTCAGCGCTATACGCTCATGAACCACATCCATTGGATAACCGCGCAAAAGCCGCAGAGCAATTTTGACCTAGGCATGACCGCTCAGCTCGTTCCCCACGCGAAAACATCGGCCGAAAAAGCATTGAATGCGTTCATCGAACGCACTGACCGCGAATATCGCGATCTGGTAGGAAAACTCGGGCTCGGTGAGAGCCTCGTGTTCGTGGGAAAAAAGAGATCATGAACAGGCCTGCTATCGTGGTATGCGTTCAAGCGCGAACAGGCTCATCGCGCTTGCCAGGCAAAGTACTCAAAGAAGTGCTGGATAAACCGATCCTGGTACACCAAATAGGTCGCATCAAACGGGCGAAGCTACCCGACAACGTCGTCGTCATCACGACAACACGTTCCACAGATGACGCGATCGACACGCTGTGCAAGAAATATTCGGTTCCATGCTTTCGAGGAAGCGAATTGGATCTTCTCGACAGGCACTACCAGGCGGCGAAAATATTCGGGGCCGATTTTGTCGTTAAGATCGGCTCGGACTGTCCTCTGACCGACCCGGCGGTCATCGATGAAGTGTTGGGCCTGTGGACCGACGATCCGCACACATACGATTACGTAAGCAACTACCATCCACCGACGTTCCCAGACGGACTGGATGTCGAAGGATGCACATTCGGGGTTATGGAGGTCGCGTGGCGCGAAGCGAAAAAACCGCACGAACGTGAACATACGTTCCCTTTCATCTGGGATCAACCGAATCGGTTTCGGATAGGCAACGTCGAGAATCCACGCGGCAATATGTTCATGACACATCGGTGGACCCTCGATTATCCGGAAGACTGGGAATTCATCTCGCGTGTTTACGAAGAGCTTCAGGGTAAGCCACATTTCGGTACAGATGATATCCTGCGATTGCTTAAGGACAAACCGGAGATCGCCAAGATCAACGAGAGGTACAATGGGGTTAATTGGTATCGATCAAGCGCCGCCGAACTAAAAACGGTCGACCATACACAGTATAGAGAAGAGCCAAAATAGGTCGCACCGGGCCTGCGTAGTTGCTAGAATGGCCATATTATGGATTCGTCTTACAAAAGGAGAGGACCGCCGAGGCTTGAAGAATCGCTGCGTCTTCTCGAAGAAGCTAAGAGACTCATTCCTTGCGCTACGCAGACACTTTCAAAAGGGTACACGCAATGGAGCGTTGGAGCCTCCCCGCTGTTCCTGAGATCTGCCAAGGGGTGTGAGGTAACGGACGTCGATGGAAATACATATATAGACTACGGCATGGGGCTCGGGCCATTTATCCTTGGATACGGCGACCCCGACGTCGACACTGCGATACAAGCACAGCTGAAGGACGGGACCATGTTCACGCTTCCACACCCCCTTGAGATAGAGGTTGCAAAATTAATTACGGAAGTCATCCCCTGCGCAGAAATGGTGCGGTTCGGCAAGAACGGCAGCGATGCGACCACTGGCGCGGTGAAGCTTGCGCGCGCATACACCGGCAAAGAGAAGATCATCACGTGCGGTTATCACGGCTGGCACGACTGGTTTATAGCGACGACCGAGCGTGATAAGGGCGTCGCTGCATTCAATAAAAAACTCTCCTTCCCGGCCCAATATAATGACATTGCTTCATTCGAAAAGATCATCGCTGATAATAAGGGTGATATAGCGGCGATCATCATGGAACCGGTATATGTAATTGAGCCAAAACCGGGTTTTCTTGAGGCCGTGCGCGCACTTGCTACTAAAGAAAAAATCGTTCTTATTTACGATGAGCTCTTCTGTGGTTTTCGGTGGGCACTCGGAGGCGCATCGGAATTTTTCAAGGTTACGCCAGACCTTGCGACTTTCGGAAAAGCAATGGCAAACGGCATGCCGATCGCTGCAGTGACTGGAAGGCGGGATATCATGGAAGAATTCGAGGAGGTTTTCTTCTCGTTCACATATGCAGGAGAGGCGCTCTCTCTTGCCGCAACAGTAGCGTCGATCGGTAAGTTGAGGCGGGAACCTGTGTACGAACACATTTGGAAAATAGGAACAATGCTCAAAAACGGCGTACACGAGCTTATTGCAAAGCACAAGCTAGAGGAGAGCATGTCGATACTCGGGTATCCTCAAAAAACAGCAATAAGCTTTTCCGAGACGAACGGCATTAAACCACTAGAAATAAAAACATTCGTGCAACAGGAATGCGCCGCACGCGGCATCCTCTTCATCGGGTATCACCTACCCTCTTTCGCACACACGGAAGAACACGCTACCTATACGCTTGAGGTGTACGATGAGGTGTTCGCTCTCGTTGCAGATGCGCTCAACACGGGCGATCTAAAGAAACGTCTTCGAGGCAGTGTTCTCGAGCAGATATTCAAGAACGTGGGCGACCGATCGACCGGTATCGCTAAAAAGAAACCTGCATGAACCAGACCATCTCCATACGCGGAAAAAGGGTTGCGCTCACCGGAGCATGCGGTTTTTTAGGGCTGTCTCTCGCGCGTGCACTCGTGAACGAGGGAGCAAGTGTGATCGCACTCGACATCCTTTCGCCGACAGAGGGGAAAGCCCGACTCGCAGCAGCGAATGCCGATGCCACTTACTTTCAATGCGACATTACCGACGAGAGTGCATTACACGAGGCCGCGGATCAGATCAAGGAGAAGTTCACCGGGATCGATGTTCTTATCAACAATGCGGCATTTAACCCGCGGGTGGAGGATGGTGGTAACAATGGAATAACGTTCGAGAACTACCCGATTGAAAAGTGGGAAAAGGAACTCCGCGTGAATCTAACCGGCATCATGCTCGTGTGTCGCACTCTGTATCCGCTTATGGGGTCTGGTGCATCTATCATCAATATTGCATCTATTTACGGGGTCGTCGCGCCGGACCAACGCATATATCCCGCCGGTTTCGAGAAGCCTGCCGTGTACGGCGCGAGCAAGGCTGCCGTCTTGAACATCACGAAATATCTGGCGACGCTCTGGGGAAAGAACGGGGTCCGCGTCAACGCAATCGTGTTCGGTGGTTTTGAGAATGACCAAAGTCCCGAATTCGTAAAACGATACAGCGAAAAGACGCCCCTGGGACGAATGGCAAAGCCTGAAGAGGCGTCCGGTATCGTTATCTTTCTTGCTTCAGATGCCTCATCCTACGCAACTGGTTCGATCGTTACCGTTGACGGTGGCTTCACGGCGTGGTAAAAAAGCGCATGAGTGAAGTGCGTGAATTTCGTATTGGTAGCCGCCTTATAGGCGACAAGCACCCGACCTACATTATTGCCGAGGTGGGTCTCGCTCACCAAGGTGATGTAAAAATGGCGCGTGCTCTTATCGACGCGGCCAAGAATGCCGGCGCTGATTGCGTAAAATTCCAGAAACGTTCAATGCAGGATGTATACAAAAGTGACGTTCTCCGAAACCCGCAGGGTGAAGAACATGCACAGCAGTATCTGCTTGAACACATCATAAAGAACGAGTTGAGCGAAAACGAAATGAAGTCGCTTGCGATGTATGCAAAAAAGAAAGGCATACGTTTTGCATGTACGCCTTGGGATGAGAAGAGTATGCGCTTTCTCAACAAGCTTGGGGTCCAGTTCTTCAAGATCGGCTCTCCGGACATGTTCAACCTTCCACTTCTGAGAAAGGTCGCCCGGATGAGAAAACCAATGCTCATATCGACAGGCATGTCTTTTGTTTCGGAGATCGAGCACGTTGCTAAATTCCTTGAGAAAGAGAAAGCCAATTACATGTTCCTTCACTGCAATAGTACGTACCCGGCACCCTACTATGACATTAATCTTGCATTCCTACCGCGGCTCAAGGAGATATCCGGAGGACGTCCGGTTGGATACTCCGGTCACGAGAGCGGGATCGCAATTTCTATCGCGGCGGTTGCGTTTGGTGCCCGGGTGATCGAAAAGCACATAACGCTCGATAGAACACTGCCGGGGCCTGACCACAAAGCCAGCCTAGAACCTGATGAGTTTAAAGAACTTGTCAGAGGAATACGCGCTACGGAGATAGGGATCGGAGAGCCTGTACGGTATCCCTCTCGTGGAGAGTTTTTGAACCGGGAAAATTTGTCGAAATCTCTTGTTGCTGCGCGGGCCATTAAAAAAGGCAGCATCTTGAGTGCGAAAGATATCACTGTGAAAAGCCCCGGTAAGGGCACGACACCGATCAAGTATGATTATTTCATTGGAAGCGCCGTGACCACGCGCGACATAAAGAAAGATGATTATATTCTCGAGTCCGACGTAGGACTCCCCAGGCCGCCGTCAGACATCGAGAAACTCACGTTCAATCGCAAGTGGGGCGTCGTGGGGCGGATGACGGATATTGACACGCTCCTGCATCTAAATTCGGATTTTGTCGAGATCCACCTCAGTGATAGCGATATCCATCACGATCGTGTCGGTACTACCACGTATGATCGAGACTTGGTCGTGCATGGGCCTGAGTATGACGGCGACCTTCTGCTTGACTTGTCGAGTAGGAACAAGGAAACAAGAAGGCGGTCTGTTGCTTTCTTTAACAAGGCGCTCGACCATGCACGACGCCTCAAGAAAAATTTCCGGAATCGCGATGGTTTAGTCAAGGTGGTGATCCATCCTGGCGGAATGGACATGGAACGACCGCTTCTAGAACACAAAAAGGAGCTAAATGCGAACCTGCTTGATTCCCTGTCGAAGCTCCATGACGAGGGACTTCAACTTCTCGTCGAGAATATGCCCGGAAGTCCGTGGTATTTCGGCGGAACGTGGCATCACGCCAATTTCATGGACGCCGAAGAAATAGCTGAGTTCTCAAAAAAGACAGGGTACGGGATCGTGTTCGACACATCGCATGCCGCGCTTTACTGCAATCGGTATGGCAAAAAGTTCGAGGATTTCGTCAAAACGATCTTGCCCGTTACAAAGTATATTCACGTTTCTGATGCCGCTAATTGGGGAGGCGAGGGGCTGCGTATCGGCGATGGTGCGATCGATTTTAAAATGCTTCTTGCGTATCTCGTTCGTACAAAACACTGGATACTCCCGGAGATCTGGCAGGGACATAAATTCGGCGGTGAGGGCTTCGCAGCTGGAATGAAAGCGCTTAAAACGATAGATCCGCGCTTCTAGATCAACCCGGCGGGATGTTCTGTCGCGCTCCTGGATTGATCGCAACAAGATCGGGGCGTCTTTTTAGAAATGCGACGACATCTGCCGCAGAAAAGTCCATTTTTTACCGATACAGCCTTTCCTGCCGTTATGTTCCGCGCCTATCGCGAAGGGTAGCTTCAACGCGTGCGAAATCCTCCGGATAATCAACGTCAATATTCTCGTCAGGATTCATCAGAAGCACCTCTACACGATCGGCGAGCAATTGCTTTTGCTTCTGCAGTGCCAAAGCGCGCGTCATGTATATCGCGCCGTTCTCTTTGAAGAGCGGGTCCTGGTACTGGCTATTGACCGGGTGCACCGGGTACAGTCTTTTCCACGCACCTTTATCTTCTATCCAATAATGCCCCTTATCGTAGTAGCCGCTCACCACCGAATCAGCATCTTTCTCGATCGCGAGAGCGATGGCCTGCTCAACCCGCTCGCGCGAGAGTAGGGGCGATGTTGGGTAGAGCAAGAGTACGTACTCTGGGTCGTACCCATCGTGCGCTTTGAGTGCGGAAAGCGCGTGCGAGACCACTTCTTGGGAAGTCGCCGTGTCCGAGGTGAGTTCCGGCGGACGGAGAAACGGAACTTCCGCACCGTACCGTTCGGCAACCTTCTTAATCTCCTCGGATTCTGTCGTCACAACAACGCGGTCCACACCTTTCGCTCCTTTGGCCGTTTCTATGATGTAGGCCATCATCGGCTTGCCGCACAAGTCTTTCAGATTCTTTCCCGGAATGCGCGTAGAGCGCGCCTTGGCCGGAATAACTACGAGTACAGAATGATCGCTCATGATATTTTCAATACTACGCTATCAAACCATTGTGCAAAGGGGTCGCGCGGGAGATATCGCGAGCGGCACGTTTCCCTACGACTGAACGGTAGAACTTGGGCGCGAGTCCGTTCCCGGGCCTAATGGAGCGTACGTTATCCGGCGTGAACGTTTCCCCTTTCTTCATGTCACGCACGACGAAAAGAGATTTGCGAAAAACAATATTCTTTTTTTCGTACGTGCTCTCGGAATATGAGGGTCGCCCGAGCGCATCCTCAACCGTTCGCACCCCGCGCACCATTTCTGCAAATTCGTTCGGTTCCAGGGAGAAACTCGAATCAGGCCCGCCATCTTTGCGTCGGAGCGTGAGATGCTTTTCAATAATGACGGCGCCGAGAGCAACGGCGGCAATAGCGACATCTATTCCGAGCGTGTGGTCGGAAAGCCCGACACTAACGCCGAAGCGCGTGCGCATGTCGGGAATGGTGGAAAGGTGCATGTCTTTCGGGCGCGCAGGATACGCACTTATGCAGTGCAGAAGGACAATATCTTTGGTTCCGAACTTTCGCAACGTCTTCAGAGCTAAACGAATTTCTTCTACTGATGCCATGCCCCGCGACAGTATGACCGGCTTTTTTGTTTTGCCGATGCGCTCAAGGAGCGGGATATCGATGATCTCAAATGAGGCAACTTTGTATATCGGTTGTCCGAGTTTCTCCAGAAAATCCACGGCAGAATTATCAAACGGGGTGGAAAAACAGATAAGGCCGCGTTTTTTTGCGTGCGCAAATAGTTCCTTGTGCCACTCCCACGGTGTGTAGGCTTCCTCGTATAAATCGTACAGGGTGCGGCGCTTCCCTTTCCACGTTACGCGAAAAGGCTTGGTGGCGGACTTAATAGTGAGTGTATCCGGCGTATACGTCTGAAGTTTTATCGCATCGGCACCCGCTTCGGCCGCGGCATCTATTATCTTTATGGCACGTTTTATATCATGGTTGTGGTTGCCGGAGAGCTCGGCGACGATGAGGGCCGGATGACCCGCTCCTACGGCGCGCCCGCTTACTTTCATACTTTTATTTTTCATTGTCTTTCTTGAATATCTTCAGCACATAGGTGTGCCCGCGATGGGTAAAGAACGCCGGATACCGTTCATTATCGGCGACTCGCAACTGGTTGAACAGTTCGGTAAGCGGCTTTTTTGGGTCAAGCTCGCTGTCTTTCGGTGCGCGTTTGGGGTATATACTCTCTTTCCCCTCCTGCGGACGACTGGTGACATTCGGATATGCGTCAACGAATCGGAGCGCGAGACTGATGATTGCTTCTCCTTCCTTTTGCCGCATTTCGTCAATCAGTTCATGACCATCAAATGTAATCGTTTCTGTCGCGAATACGTCTCCTGCGTCAACGTCGTCTGCCGCTTCAAACATCGTAAGCGTAATCTCATTTTTTCCCTCCAGGATCTGCCAGGCAAGCGGGGACCATCCCTTTCCTTGCGGCAGGGCGCTCGCGTGAATAACGATATTGTTCGTGTTACGGTCCCGCACGTCTTTGCCGATGATTTGTTCGCAACTGAGGAAAAAAGCGATGTCGCCGCGTGGTAATTCCTGCGTATTTTCTATCCTGGCCACTTCGTGACCGCGCTCTCTCAGCTTCAGAACGAGCTCCTGCCCGTAAGGTACAAACCAGCTGCGCGGGCTGTCGTTAAGAATGCTTATCTTCAGTTTCCTCATGGAGTCAAGTGTAATTGAGATTTATCGAAATTGATATGTGCCATTTTTTATCTGCGAAATGCCCCGATTCTCGTTGGCCATTCTTTCTGCCATAAATGCGCTGGCGTATGCTTTCGCGATCATGGGCCCCCAACGCGCCGGGTCCGCCTCAATCAATATCTCCTCGGCGGACACAAGCCCGACGCTCGCTCGTAATGCCGAGAATTTTACATTGAGCATGGTCTCGATCCGCGGCAGGTGCCAGCGGCTTGAAATAATGGCAACGCTGCGAAATGATCTGTGTCGGATAAGAATCTCCAGCTGTTGCAGCTGTTGATACGTTGTGTTGGATGCGTTCTCAAGCTCAATACGTTCCTCGGGGACGTCTGCAGCGACAAGCTCCGCTTTCAATATTTCGCACAAGAGCGGACGATTTTTTGGAGCGTCTTCCGGTACATCATAGCCCGCGCCTCCGCTCGCTATGATCCGAGCCGAAGGATATCGCTTGCTGAGTATCGTGGCAGCCGCAACCCTCAGTGAAGCGCCAGGAGCCCCCTGCCTATCATCATGGTCGGTAAAGTCAGTACTCACCCAGCGGCCAGCGATTTGCTTAATGCCGCCTGAGAGTACGACGATTGCATCCGGGGCTTTCATACTGTTCTTAACCGATTATTTTCCGCAAGGCTTCAGCTATATATACCTGCTGTTTTGCAGTTATGGCGGGAAACAGCGGGATTGATATTTCTGAATTCACAAAAGCTTCCGCGTCGGGGCAGAGTCCCTTTTTATAACCCAAGTTTTCGTAAAACAGATGCAGGTGGACCGGCACATGATGAACCTGCGCGCCGATGCCCGCTGTGCGGAGCTTGGCAAGAATTTCGTCGCGGCGATGCACCATGGCGGGTATGAGCCGTAACGGATACAGGTGCCACGCCGACTGCTCTTGAGGTCGCTCGTCAGGAGGCAGGACAAGTCCGGGAATATCCTTGAGTAATTTTCCGTAGCGCTGTGCCGCAATGCAACGCTTGGCTATAAAAGAATCTAGGCGCTTCAACTGACTTTCCCCGAGAGCGGCGGACATTTCCTGCATGCGGTAATTGAATCCAAGCACCTGCATCTCCTGATACCACGCACCGCGTCCCCTCTTTACGATGAACGTGCCCGCATCCTTGCTGATTCCATGGCTGCGAAACAGCTTCAGTAGATCTTTGTACTTCTTGTTATCGGTCACGATGGCACCGCCCTCTCCGGTAGTAATTGATTTCACCGGATGGAAACTGAACATGGTCATGTCGGCCTGCGTACCGACTGGCTTTCCCCGGTACGTGGCGCCGAGCGCCTGCGCGGCATCTTCAATAAGGACCAGCTTGTGCTTCTTTGCAAGCGCACGGAACTCGCGCAAATCTGCCGGCCTGCCGCCGTAATCCACCGGCACAATCGCTTTTGTTCTGTTGGTTATCTTTTTGCACGCGTCGGCGACGCTCATATTCCCCGTATGCATATCAGAGTCCGCGAAGACGGGAGTGGCGCCAAGATAGAGCGCGGCATTTGCCGTGGCCGCAAACGTGAGAGCGGGTACGATTACCTCATTTCCCTGCTTTACCCCTGCAGCAAAGTAGGCTGCGTGAAGCGCCGCGGTTCCGGAATTAAACGCGACCGCAAACTTCGCACCGACTTTCTTCGCGACCGCATTCTCGAAGCGTTCAACTGCGGGTCCCTGAGTGAGCCAGCGCGAACGCAGAACGCGCGTCACCGCCCTGATGTCGGCCTCATTGATGTCTTGTGTTGAATAAGGAATCGTCTTCATAGGGTAACTTGTATCACTTTTTCACCGCAAGTGCATACACTTCGGCAACTACGCGCTCCGTAGCTCCCTGCGGCCAGAATTTCCTGAAGTCTTCCGTGGTGGGCGACGGCTTGCCGGCGGCATAGTCGCTGAATTCCGCCGCAAGCCCGGCGGGAGTGTCCAATCGCCGCGTCACGCCGCAACGGTTGCTCACCAAGCTGTCGGCACCCGCAAGCCCCGGCTCGTAACTTACTACGCGTTTGCCGGCCGCCGCGGCCTGCATCAATACCGGAGACGACATGCCGACGACGAGTCCCGATCTCGAAATGGCCCCCTCAATGGTGGATTCCGGAGCCCAGCGCACGCGCGACCCTATGTATGCTGCGTACTTTTCGTCCGACTCTTTCGGATGCAAACGTATCGATACGTAGAATTGTTCCGGCACTGATTCGAGCGCTTGCACGACGTCACTGAGCGACGCGTACTCATCGTACGCGGCGCCCGAATACCCCTGCATGCGAGCGATATCGCGGAGCGGCTGTGAAATGAACAATATTCGCCCGGCCTCTTCGTCTGCGCGCTCGATTGCATCGGCAAAGTGATCGAAATGCGGATTGCCTGTAACAATGAGCCGCTCTGGTGGGAACCCTTCAGCAATCATTTCCCCTTTTGCAATCTCATCCATCACACAGATGCGTGTCGGAAGGTACGCAAAATCTTTTTTTCCTGTTGTTGAAAATCTCTGCCAGTAATTAAGCCAGAAATCAAGCACGTACAGGCTCGGCGTCCCCGTAAGCTCGCGCATGATGCGCTTATCGGGCGTGTCCCCCGCGCTCGTTCCGGCGACAAATATCTCTGGCGAAGCGGAGAATCCGGCGGTAAACGGTATGCCGGATGCGGCAAAAATATCTTGCGCCGGACCGCTCAGCGCTCCGTGGAGCTCTGCGCCTTTTCCAGCGAGAGAGGCAATAACGGGCGCAATTGCATTCGCGCCGCCCGCATCGTTGGCACTGAAAAGGACTTTCATCCCGCCCTTTTTACGTTGGTAATAGCAGCGATGCATACCGACCGGACTGAACGAGCGGGATTCATTGCAGTTCGTTTTTATGCGCGAGCACTTTTTTAAGCGCCTGCACAAAGAGATCGATGTGTTTCTTCGTCCGCGGATGTTGACAGATCTGCGTCATTGTTAATTCTTTTTCATACAGTCGCTCGGCAACGGGACAGATGCCTTTTGAGTAATCCGGAGCGCCGTCGTACCCCTCGCTCTTGAAAGGAAAATGCGTATTGTTGAATGCCTGCTGCTCCTGAAACAGCTTGTACAGATAGAGCGGCTTCTGATAGCCGCGCGACATCGGAAATCCTTCCGCCCGCATCGCCTCTACGAGACGGTCGCGCGAAATGCCCAGCTTCTTTTCATCCACTTTTATGACGTACGCAAAATAGACGTGCTTGTTTCCGGATGCCACATACGGAAGTGTGAGTCCCGGAATTGCGGAGAGTTGTTTTGATAGATACCGCACGAGCGCCTGATTCTTTGCATTGAGAAAATCAAGACGGGACAGCTGTACTTCCGCTATCGCGGCAGTCAGTTCCGTCATCCGGTAATTACTTCCGAAAACGGGCCCGCCGTCGTACGCGGACATGCCGTCGACGACCGACTCCCCATGATTGCGGCACAGTTGTGCGCGAAGGGCGTAGCCGTCGTTGTTCGTTACAAGCACTCCACCCTCGCCCGATTGCATAGTCTTGTGAAAATTGAAACTAAATACGCCGATATCCCCGATGGTTCCCGTGTACCTTCCGCGCCATTTCGCGGCGGGTGCCTGCGCGTTGTCCTCGATGATCTTGATGTTGTGCTCTCTCGCGAGCGCAAGGAGCGGTTCAAAGTCGGCCGCTTGGCCGAACAAGTTCACCGCCATAATAGCTTTCGTATGTTTGGTGATGCGTGTACGAGCAGACTCGACATCGATGCAGAAGGTCATCTCGTCAATGTCCGCAAAGACAGGCACGGCCCCGTTCATGAGGACCGCCATTGCCGACGCCGACATCGTGTACGGAGGCAGAATGACTTCGTCCCCCGGCCCGATGCCGAGCGTGACTATCGCGCCGTGGAGCGCCGTCGTCGCGGAGTTGAATGAGACTGCGTGCTTCACCTTGAATTTTTTCGTGAACGCATGTTCCAGCGAACGCACGCGTTTCCCCCCCAAAAAATATTCTCCTGCAACACCGAGGAAATCGGAGAGCGGCCCCTCCTTCAGAACCTTAATGGCCTCTACGATCTCCCGCTTCCCTACCGTGTAGACGGGTGGATACGGCTGCTTGAGGACCGGCGTACCCCCGCGGAGCGCAAGCTTCGACTCCGAGGTGTGCGCCTTTTTTCTCTTCATACCGTTATTGTACCCGGATTTTTTTTCCGCCCGCGTTCGCGCTTTTCTTCAGGGCTTCGAGCACGCGCAAGACGGCGATGCCGCTTTCGACCCCACTCTCCGGCCGAACGTTGCGCTCGAAACACCGGATGACGTGCAGAAGTGCATCACGCGTCGCGCTCAAAGGCACCCTCCGCTCTCTCCCCCGTCGTACAGACAATGCGCGTATACCGGCGAATTTCGAGTGGCCGACGGACCGCCACATGCCGCGCTGGCCGAAATCCGTGAGCGTGATCGCGCCTTTCTTTCCCATGATATGGATGTCATGTATCGCATACGCATGTTGATCGAAGCTTTGAAGTGCGATCGTAACACCGCCTGTCGTCGTGAGGAGCGCGTCGACGTTCATGTCGCCGACGGGATGCGTTGTGTTCTTTGCATTGCGGAGCGCCTGAACGGCAACGATCTTGTCCGCGATCAGGTACCGGAGCGCATCAACGATGTGTCCGCCGTTGTTGAAGAGCCCGTTGGAGTAGAAGCAGGTTACCTGCTCGAGATGGCCGATCGCGCCCCGCTTGATATCCGCCCGCACACGCTTGAAAAGGGGCGAGAAGCGCCGCTGGTAGTTGAGTACGAACGTCGTGTGCGAACCTGCGAGCAGGTGCGCGATCATGCGCCCTTCCCGCACGTTCGCCGCAAGCGGCTTTTCGCATACGATCATGTTCACCTTGGCCTTCACGCACGCCGCCGCGATGGAGACGCGCCCCAAAGGCGGCGTGGCAATGACGACAATGTCCGGTCGCTCACCCGCGAGGCACGCAGTAAGGGACACGTAGCGCGCCGCGCGCGGGAACATTTTTCCCGCGGTTGCAAGATTCCTGGGGTTTGTGTCCACGAGCGCCGCGAGTTCGGTCTTAGGATTCTTGGCGACGGCACCGGCATGACTGGCCGGCTTCTCCCGACGGGCATCCGTTTCAAAAAGAGCCCCTATCTTCCCGCAACCGACTATCGCAACGCCATATTTCGATTTCTTCCCCGGTAGAGACCGCCGCGCCATAGCCTATCTCTTAAAAAGTGTCTTCGCTTCTGCCTCAGTCAGCTTGAAATCTTTGTTCCCGCTTCCATACGAGAAATCCTTTGGAATGGCCGGCGTTCGTGCAAGCCATGCTGGGTCATACGCGCCGAATTCCGGACGGATAACATACATATGCGCGAGCTCATGCGTACGCCCGCACTCATATTGCGTAATAAGCATTTCGTGTATCTTCTCTCCCGGCCTGATGCCGATTGTTTTTATCTTGCAGTCGGGAGCGATAAGCTCCATGACGTCCCGCACCGGGGCACTTTTCATCTTTGGAACAAAAATCTCGCCTCCTTTCATGACATCAAGGCACTCGAGAACAATGTCCATAACCTGATGAATATTTATCCAAAATCGCGTCATTCGGCCATCAGTGATAGTAATAACCCCGCCCGCGCGCTGCTTTTCAATAAGTTCAACGAGGCTGCCGCGACTGCCTATCACATTGCCATAGCGAATGACGCTGAGCGCGGTAGACCCTGCTCCGTACACATTCGCCGCCACACAGAGCTTTTCCGCGCACATCTTTGTCGCGCCATAGAGATTGATAGGTTCCACCGCTTTATCCGAAGACACTAATAGAACCTTTAGTACTTTCTGGTCAATGGCTGCATCTATGACATTTTGCGTTCCAACTATATTCGTCTTAACGGCTTCAAACGGATTGTACTCTGTCGCAGGCACTTGCTTGAGCGCCGCCGCGTGAACGACTATATCAACACCTCGAAACGCACGCATCAGGCGCTCCTTATCGCGCACATCTCCCAAGAAGTATCGCAGACGCGACTCGTTTGGATACAGATGCTGTAGCTGACTTTGTTTGAGTTCATCCCTGCTTAGAATGATGATTTTCCTGACTGCCTTCTCTATGAGCAAGCGAGCGACGAGAGCATGCCCGAAGGTACCTGTACCACCCGTAATAAGGATCGTTTTCCCTTTCAGAAAGGTCCCCACGGTGAGGCTTTTACTGGGCGAGCGACGAGCCATATTGCCGTTCGGTATAGCACAAAAGCTCGACTTATTCAAAGAAAAACGTGACCTCCTCTAAGACACAAATTCATCGCGCAAGATTCCATAACGGATCACGTCATGGAATGTACCATCTTTGAACTCTTCTTTGCGCGAGCGCCCCTCTTCGGTGAACCCAAGGGCAATTGCTATTTTCTGCATGCCGATGTTATCCGACAAGGTTCCCATCCAAATGCGATGTAAATTTAGCTCCATGAATCCGTGTCGCAGCATGAGTCGCATTGCCTCGGTTCCATACCCTTTCCCCCAGGCCTTCTTCTCACCAATGATAATTGCGATCTCCGCCCATCGGCTTATCGGATTAATATTCTCAAGAGCAATGTTGCCGATGTGCCTTCCGCTGTCTTTGGCAACTATCGCCAGAGCGACATCCGATTTGCTTGTCTGCATTTCGGCAACATATCTCTTCGCAAGCTCTAACGTATAGGGGAAAACGTGATGCGAATTGTACCTGCACACCTCGGCGTCATTCAGCCAGTCAACATAATTCTGGTTCACGTCTTCCTCCGAAAGAGGTCGAAGGTCAATAAGGTTCCCCTCAATGAACGGTTTTATTTCCATGGCCGTATTCTACAATATTTCATCAGAATACGCCTGCCTGCGACGCGCAGCCATCCAGTGCGACAGCAAGCTTTACCCCCATTGGAGAAAATGATTTTCCTATTCTATTTAAGTTCAATTAATCCTTTTTCAACCCACTTTTGTAAATATGTCATAACATCGATCTCTGGTAACCCCACTCTGCCAGAAAGAACTTTGACAGTCGTTGGCTGGTGCAATGTTGGGATCAAATCCGCTAGTAACCTCATTTTTTGTACGTTCTCAGATGCCATATTCCCAAATGCAGGTTGTTCCGTATCAATATAAAGATCATATTTGGGATTAGATAAACATATGTTTCCCTGAAATTTCTTAAAAATGAGCGTGGACGATTCGAGGTATTCAATAGCTTTCAATAATACATTCACCGCTTCATTGAGAGCTGTCTCGGACATTATAGAAAAATTATCACGATCTGAGTGATACTCTGGATAGGGGAATCTTGACAAACTCGCCATAGGTACCCCATATGCCTCCCAAATATATTCGTCGTTACCAATAATGCTATTGAATGGGCCTCTACGGTACGATATTCCGGAAACATCCATTGCTTTTGATATTGCTTGTTCTACGTTTGATGTAGCGCCCAGAGATTCTTGCAAGGCTAATTGCGTTTTTGTTCCCAACATTTCGAGGAAAACGGATTCGAGTATTTTTTCCTTATTTCCAGCATTTGTCCTCCCCCAATAGTGTTCCGAACCTATTATCTCCTGTACCAACAGCAGTTTATATGAATATTTGGTTCTTTTTTTAGAAAGCCTTTTTAAAAGCTCCACCCCGACCGCGCACCCTGCCAAATCATCATTTGCCATCCCGGGATGGTCAAGGTGGGCAACAAATGCAAACGTTTCTTCCAATAAACCTGTATGGGTGTAATCTAAAACTTTAAGGATTCCGTCTGATTCTTCTGTTTCTATGATCACTTTATATTTTCCATGTTCAAGTGTATCGAAGAAATTCTTCGTGACACAAAAACCCCAATCCCTATCCCAACTCCTATATTGTTGCCTAAAGTGGTAGGGAATCGAGTTGCTATCTCTGCTATCGTAGTGAAGATGTTGTTTGAGTTCTTCTGAATCGACTTCGCCCTCAAAGCTCTTTGATAATGAAATTACACGAAGTGGATGTGCAAGACCGTCATAGAGCACTTTGCCGTTCTTTAAGATTTTTGCTTCCTTAATATCCCATTTTGGTGGAATTACCCAGCCATTAAGTTCGTCTGCCGCGTTATAACTAATGACCTTAAATGGCAGTATGTCTTTAAGGTATTCGATAGCCTTATCATAATCACTTGAACAAAAAACCCTGTTCAGGGGTGTAAGGTCGTTCAGTATTTTTAGCATCCTGTTCATGTTGAAACCTTTTCTAACTTTGATCACTGTGCGAGCGCTGCCTCGAGTGCGCGGTGCATTTCATGTATAGCCGTCTCTTCATCGAGTGCGGCGATCTTCTTGCCGTACCCGCTCGTGTATCCGCGAAAACTCGCTTCCTCGACGACGGAAAGGTAGTTGATAAGTATTTTCGCGTCGGGCACAAATCCGCCCTCTATATTCTTGAATGCTTCCTTGCATTCTTTCACGCTTGAAACGCGCAGAATTCCCGGCGCATGCATGAACCATGGGTACCCGAAGACGAGCGCCGGCTTGCCGCGCAAAATAGCTTCCCATGCGGCCGTGCCGGTGATGGTCGCGACGGCCCTGGACGATCTGGTGAGCTCGAACGTGTTCGTGCTAGAAGGCACGAGACGCACGTTCGGAAGCTCCGCAATGCTACGGAAGAAGCCGCGATACCGATACGGAGTGAATTCGTTGCCGTGAGCCTGCTGTTGAGCCGGATGTTCTTTGACATACAGCTCCCAGCCCTGCGGCAAGGCCGCCGCGAGCATCTTTATCATCAGGATCTGGTCGACGAAGATGCCTCCCTGCGGACTCGTCGTGCATTCGGGCTGGTAATGAAGCGGCGCGTAGACATACGGTTTCGATAGGTCGGCGGACTTTTCGTATTTCTTTTGTTCATCAAGAATACCCGGTTTCAGCAACTTGAAAAATCGCATGGCTGCCCTCTCGAATATCGTTCCATCTTTAATGAACGGCAAAAGCGCTTTTGCGCGGCGGCGGAGTTTCCCCCATCCGAGTGCCTGAAGTTTCCACTCTTCGACATATGGAGGAGTTGGGTCTGGAGATGCGGAGACTTTCCGGTAGTACTCTCGCAAGTCAAGCGCAAGGTCATTTAGAGACCCCGATCCGTCTTTAAACTCTGCTTTAGCCTTTCGTGCTAGTGTGTTATTTCCCTTCTTATAGTCGGCATATAAGATCACGCGGTCATGCCCGAGGATACAGTCGAACATGGGTGTCCGTATGCCTCTTGCCTGAGCTATTGCGTAGAGCACGTAACTAAACATCTCGTGCGGTGGCGCGTGAAAGATAATAGCGTCCGGAGAATATGTATCCAACACGCTTCCCCAGTAACTTAAGAGGTCGTAGAAAAAATCTTTTCGCTTCAAGACCGGCCAATCCGGATACCATTTGTCCATCATGCTCATGAGCTCCGACTCGGTCTCGAAATACTGTGCGATCTCCTTTGCGCCCCATGGAGCGAAATCGGACGCTCGCATCTCTTTGGGCGGAATGTTTTTAAGCGCATTCCGATAATCGTGAAAGACCGTGCCCGGGAACTTTGCGGTGTCCATGGGAACGACATCCTCGAGGCGTACCCAATAGAGGACCTGGTGGTCTTTCGCTAACCGCTCTGCCGCGCGTATATGCTCGGTAAACAAGCTCCCGATCCCAATGAGGAAGACCTTCATATCACCACACCTTTCGGCGAACGGTGCTCAATATTCTGCACTTTTCCATCCTCGAGAGTGATCGTGATATCGGCGGCATCGCGCATTTCGCCACTGTGCGCAATAATTATGACCGTTACCTCTCCGCGCAGTTTTTCGATCGATTTGCGAATAGCGGTTTGCGACTCCGGATCGAGCGCGCTTGTGGCCTCGTCTAGAACCAGGAGTTTCGGCTTCCGCGCGAGAAGCCGCGTCAGTACGATACGCTGACGCTGACCACCAGAGAGAAATACGCCGCGGTCCCCGATGTGAGTGTCGTACTTTTCCGACAGTGTCTCAATGAAATCGTGTATGTTCGCACGCTCCGCAAATTTACGCATATCGTCGTCCGATATGACGTCGTAAAATGCGATGTTGTTCCGGATAGTGTCGTTGAGAAGAAACGGCTCCTGCGGCACATAACCAACGACTTTGCGCCAGTGATGCAGAGAAACTTCTTTCAAGTCCCTGCCGTCAATCAGGATATTGCCGCTGGACGGTTCGATCAGATGTAGAAGAAGGTCTGCGATCGTGGACTTGCCCGCGCCGGACGGGCCGACTATGGCAACGATCTTTCCATGCGGAACACGGAACGAGATGTTATCCAGTGTTCCCGTGCGTTTCGGATATGAGAACGAAACGTCCCGAAACTCTATATCACGCTCGAACGAGAATTGTATGCTGCCATGCTCTCTCTCACCGCTCTCCCGCGCGCTCCGTATGTGCGATATCGCGCTCTGAAGATACGGTATCATCGAGGTCAGCGAATGCAGCTGCACTTGAGCGCTCTGTACTTGTGCAAATATCTGATTCACGGCGTACACGATGATAGCAAATGACGCAAAGTTAAAACTCCCGGAGCGGTACATGTACGCAAAAACACCGGCTACAAATGCCAGGCCTGCGAACTGCACGCCCATTTCAAGAAATCCGCGCAAGGTCGTGATGCGTACATGAACGTTTCGGATCCCTTCGAAATAACGAGACGCGGTGCGAGCTACGGGCCCTTCCACAGCAAGAGCTTTCACTGTCTTCACACCACTTAAGTGCTGGGAAACGTAGTGGGCAACGGAGCGGTTGAGGCCTTCGGCTTCCGTCGAAAATACTTTATTCCAGCGGAAAAGCGGCTTGAGAACAAAAAAAAGAAGAACGCCGGCCAGAAGCGAAAGGAGCGCCACCGGAAGAGAGATGTTTATAGCGATCACCAAATATGCGATGGTCTTTGTGATAATAAGTACCATCGTTGAGAAAAACCCAAAAAAAAGCGCCGTATTCGTTGTGTTCGTTAAAAGAAGCTGATCTAGATGTCCTGCCTTCTGCAGAGAAAGGAACGGCCAGTCCGCCATTAATGTGACCCGGAACATGTTCTTGCGCATGTCGCGTTCATATCCAAACACAATGCGCGCGGTGACGTTCTGTATGGCGAAGAGTGCGAGTGTACGGACAACAAAAAGAGTTCCCACGAAAAGAAGTAGGAAACGAAAGGTGTATGGGATATGCAGATACGCGAAAACTCCAGAGATTATGTGCGTTATCGTGTCGGCCGCAGCTCCACTTCCTCCTGTAACAAATGAGAAAATGGGAATGACCGCACTGATACCGAGCGCCTCTAAAAGTGAGGCGAAAAAACCCAAGACCGCAATGAGTGTGATATGAAGCGCATACGCACCGAATGCCGCTTGCAGGAGCCGTGCTACATTCAAAAGCCGCTCGGGAAGAAGTGTCATGGGAGAAGCTACCTAAGAGAGGTACGACGTGATACTACGGTCATTTTCCCCTATAATCAAGCCATGAACTCCATTAAGGCGGTAGTCAAGGCAGCAGTCGTGTTTGTTGTGAACACGTGGGCGCAGTTCGCGGAATTCTCATTCCCGTCAAAATATCCGTGGCAGTGGAAAGTGGAAATGCTGCGAGACCGCTACGAAAAGGATACGACCGACCTTTTTAAGAAGATCATCAAGCCGGGCATGACGGTGCTCGACGTCGGAGGCCACATCGGATATTTCACGCGGCTATTCTCACGGCTCGTTGGCCCCAGCGGCCACGTGTACGCTTTTGAGCCGGATCCGTATAATTTCTCGTTGCTCAAAAAAAATACCGAGGGATTCTCGAACACCCGCATCGTCAATACGGCGGTCTCCGACACGGAAGGGACGATTGATTTTTATGAGATAGAAGATTCAACCGGCTGCCATACCACCGTGCCGACGAATGCCCCGGCACGAAAACTTTCCGTGAACGCGTTAATGTTAGATTCTTTCATGAAAGAGCGCGGAGAGGTCGATGTGATAAAGATGGACATCGAGGGTGGCGAGCCGCGTGCGCTGCTCGGTATGGAGCGCATACTCTCGAGCGAGCGCCCGCTTCGCATCGTCATGGAACTGCAGCCAGACGCGCTCGCCCGCGCTGGGACGTCCTCGGCTGCCGTGATCGCATCTTTGAAGCAAAAAGGATTCGAGGCCTACGGTATACTCCGCGGCGGAGTGAAGAGCGCCCCCATTACCGACATCACGGGCCTGCAGTTGTACGAAGGAAAGACCGATTATGCGAACGTGCTATTCGAAAGATGAAAATCTATCTTTATACCCTCCGCTATAATCCCGCTTCCGGCGGCGGCTCGCATCACGCGCTCGCAACCTACATACGGGCCGTTGCGAAGGCAGGCCACACGCCTGTCCTCACCACGTTTTTTTCGGACGATAACAGCTACAAAGAAAAGCCGTGCGAAATGCGCGAGGAACGCTTTCATGGAGGCTTTATCGCACTCCAACGTCGCGTTGCGGCCACGATGCGAGAGAACCAAGACGCCGACGTACACGTGGTCGCCGGACCGACGCTCATGTGGGGCGGAGGAATGTACAGGAAGCACGGCGCAGTTCCTGTCGTCGTGAATCTGAATAATTACACGCCCGGCATGGGATTACAGAGGAATACTTCCCTACTACATCGATATAAGTGGTATGTGTGGGAGAAATTGCTCGGTGTCCGGTACGCGCGCCCTATCGACCTCGCGATACTCGAATCTCCAGTCGTGCAAAAGGAGTACGAACACTTCGGCTACCGCTTCAAAAGGAGCGTCATTCTCTCTTCTCCGGCAGACATTGCTTCTTCCAGCACACTACCCTCGCCTTATCCTAACGACCCGGCATTGTTCCATGTGCTATTCGCAGCGCGACTGGTGAGGGATAAGGGCCCCGACCTATTCGTGAAAGCAGCCATAGGATTACCGCAGGACATCCATATGCACGTGATCGGCTCTGGAGGAGAGGAGTCTTTGCTGCGAAAACTCATCGAAGAAAACAAACTAGCAACACAGGTCCACCTCCATGGATGGAAACCCCGTGAGGAACTGCTGGCTTTCTTTCGACACGCGAGCCTCTTCATACATCCATGTCGATGGCCCGAGCCGTTCGGGCTTGTGGTCGTAGAGGCGCTCCGGGCCGGGTTGCCTATCGTTGCGACGGAAGATACCGGCGCGGCGTGGGCGGCGGGAGAAGCAGGCGTAACGTTCAAAAAGGACGATGTGGACGAACTCCGAAAACACATTCTATTTTTCTACAACAATCCCGCCGCATGTTCGGAATACTCGAAAAAAGCGCTCGCCCGCGCACATTTCTTCGACGCGGATGTGGTTGCTTCTCAATACGTCGAGATGCTCAAAACCCTTGCTTCAAGCACCAAGAAAAACACTCCGTTCGCCTGAAGGATAAGTTTATAAAGATATGCCATTTCCGCCGTTGTACAAGGTACTCACTTCACCCGAAGTAAGCTTGCGATTCCATATACCCAGCTCATCAATCTCTCCGTCCAGAATTCGTACTGGGGTTGAATCAATATTGACGCTCCCGATTGTCAGTGGCGATGTGCCATTGAAGATGCTCGAGGCATTGCTACCTCCTCTTTTTGTTAGAGTAGTGGGGATATTGTTTTTATATACAGTCACTGACTGATTCGCCACATCTGCAACAATTGCGATGTGGACCCAGTTTCCAACATCCCCGCTTATAAAGTAGTCGGCAGGCCCATCGTACTCGCCGAGGTGAGATTGGCCAGTCTGACCGACCGATCCATCATCACTCCAAAATACGTATATTTGATTGTCCCCAATCGCACCACTTCCGATCATGACATTGTACGAATTGTTGCTACTACTACCATCTTGCTTCGAGAAAACTCGATATTCTGCACTGGCCCCAGGCAATGAATTGAGCTTGACCCAGAAGGATGCCGAGAAATCACTGGTGAGATCAAGTCCTCTTTGCAGAGCATCATCAATGGAGAAATACTGATTCGATGCCGGAACTAAAAGGGCGCCGTTATTCATCTTTCCTGCCTGATACGTTGCACCATTATTATTGGTGAGGATATTGTTGTTTGAGGTCGTGTCGGGAGCATTTCCGCCAGACTCATCGAACTTCCAGTACGCGACTGGAAATGGAGGAAAAATATTTGCGGGATGTAGAGCAACGAGCTGAGCGGCCCAGTTTCGCCTACTGGAACTGATCGTGGCAGTTTTGGGTCCCGTAGCTCCGGCGGCGGCTTGAAGCGAGTCGTCCTCGGCGGTCGACGGACTAGACCCATTGCTTGTGTCATATTTTTCTACCATGCCTGTCGGCGCTGAGAACTGAACGCGGGCATCAGCAGCAAAAAGCGTGACGAGCTCTTCATTCGACGAGGCCGTGGTGATAGACGGGGCCGTTGCGACATTACTGCGACCAGTGTTGCCCGAAGAGGTATCAATTGGATTTGTGGCATCTACACCCGTGTATCGCGTAATGCCTCCGACGGCCCTAGTCTGCGGAGTGATGGTCCATGTGTAGGCGGCGGGTTCGGAGTCGCCCGCGACTTTCCAATACGACACAATGCTTACGTTCGTGCCATTGTCCGTCCGGCGGATCTGCGTCCACCCCGCTGGAGCCGTAACATTCTCTGCGGAGCCGCCTTTGAGAGTAACGTTGGCGAGCATGAAATCACCCGCGACGACACTGGCTGGTTTGGAGAGGGTAAGGTTGGTGATGGAGATGTTGGTGGAGGTGTTGGTGGTGAACGAGCCGGAGACAATATCCGCAAGTGCGATAGACGTAATACACAGAGCGCCGATAGCGGCGATCGTAAGCGCCAGATACTCTGAACGGGTAAATCCCTTGCGAGCGTTATGCATAAAAAATATATGAGCAGATAATACTGTTCGCAGTTATACGCCGTTCACATTGCACGTGTCAAGAACACTCAATGACTGCCAAACACGCTCTGCTCTGATTCAATAAGAAGTCAATCTTTGCGCGATAAAATAGCTTGGTAGAGTTCCAGGGTTTTGTTTGCCGTCTCGGCCCATGTGAAAGTCTTGGCACGATTCAGGCCTTTTTGTATGAGTGTTTCCCTTAGCGACGCGTCGGAAAGGACACGAGCCATAGCGCCCGCAAGCGCTTTTGTATCCGTCGGATAGACCGTTATCGCCGCGTCTCCTGCTATCTCTGGCATCGCAGTTACATTCGATGTGACGACGGGAGTTCCGGAAGCGAACGCCTCCACGATGGGCAATCCGAACCCCTCATTAAGCGAAGGAAAAACGAATACATCTGCTGCCGAATACAGCGCGTTGAGATCTTGTTGCTCTACGAAATGTAGAAATATGATGTCTTTCGCATATAACGACGCTGTTGCTAGGGCAAGCGTCTTTTCCGCACCAAATCGCTTGGCTCCAACGATGATAAGCGCGGGCGTAATAGAACTCTCGCGCCGCAGAGATTCATAGGCGCGAATGAGTGTATCGACATTTTTGTGCGGCTCGAGGCGTGAGACGTCGAGAATAAACGGCGCTCGAATCTTGTACCGTTCAAAAATAATCCTTTGAGCTACTGTTTTATCGAGAGCCTTGAAATCCTCGCTGCCACCGAGGTATATAGTGTGGACTTTTTCAGGCGGTATTCCATACGCTTCTATTATTTCGTTTCGCCCGAATTCGGAATCTCCGATGACACCGGCAATCCACGGATGAAAATATCGCATAATGAAATTGTAGATGTGCCGAGAAAGCGGAAACTGCCCGGGCGCGGTTACGTCAGCCCCACCGTGCGCCGTCACGACCGAGAAACGCGCGGGAGCAAGCCAAAAGAACGGGTAGAGGCGCGGCTGGAACCAGTGGATGATGTCAAACTTCTCTTTGCGATATTTCCAGAAAAAAAGCAATGTTCGTACGAACCTCGTGCCGAAGGGGAGGTGAGGTATCTGCGGAATAACTATTTCACGAGCTTTCTTGTAGAGCTTATCGGGTACGGCGTCGTAGTGTACGAGAGTAATTTCCAACCGCTCATTCTTGAGCAGCTCTTCGATGAGTTTTCGAGTGTAAAGAGCCGTGCCTTTGCCGGCGCGGTTGTCCATCGGATGCGACATGAGCGCTACTTTGATGCGTCCGTTCTTCATACATTCAATACGTCGCGGAAAAGTTCTTCGTAGGCTGTCGTTGTGCTATCAATACCATATTTTTTCGCGCTTTCTTTCGCGTTCAAGCGCATCGCCGGAAGGTCCGCGGCAACCATTCGCTCCAACCCTTCCTGCACTGCTTGCGGAGTAGACTCACTGATAAAGAACCCGTTTATCCCCTCTTCTATCATTTCGTCCGGGCCGGCGGTCTTGGTCGTAAGGACCGGCACGCCGCAGGCAAGCGCTTCAGCATGCGCGATGCCGAAACCCTCTATCGTTGATGTAGAAACAAATACGTCGGCGATGGCATAAAATCGCGCAACGTCTTTTCTAGTACCCATGAGAAATACCTGGCTCTCGATGCCGAGCTCCTTCGCCTGCGCCTTAAGAAGCGCGTCCCATTTCGGGCCTCCTCCCACGATGACGAGCACATAATTGGGATGCGAACTCGCAAAGAGCGCGAACCCGTCGATGAGCAATCGCGGATTTTTTTGCGTCGTGAGCCGCGCAATGTTCAACAGCACATGCGCATCTCTCCCGATGCCAAGCTCTTCTTTTACCTCGGCGGGGTCATATCGGTCGCATTCCGCCTGCAGAGCCGCGATATCTACACCGTTCTGTATCACGCGAAATTTTTCCATCGGTATCCCCTCCTGCTTCGAGGTGAACCTCGCGACGGTATTCGATACGGCGACGATACACGCCGTGAGACGCGCGAGGAGTCTGTCTACTCCCTGGTGCAACTTTGTCTTTTTGACATAGGTGTTGTGTTCTACGATGACCACCTTGTATCTGAACAGCGGCTTGAGGAGACGTAAGACGGTATTTGAGAAAAAAAGGTTCGAGAGCACGATGTCCGGGTCGAGCGCTCGCAACAAGGAATACAGCTTGAGCCAGCTGCCAATATCCCAAAAACCCCCGAACGAAAGGCGGTACACCGGCACACTAGGCGGCACGAGCTCATAAAAGTATTCCCTGCCCTCCCAGAAAAAAAGTGTGACGAGGATAGGCTCGTATCGCTCCGTGTCCAAGCGACGCATCATGTCGGCAAGCATCCGCTGTGCCCCGCCGACCAAAAAGTCATTGATGCAGATGACGATCTTGATCTTTTTCATGATTTTACACTTCGAACGAAATACCCGAGCGGCGTCGGGTGAGCGGCGCGCGCAGATTTTGGGATCAGACGGTCGGCGAGGAGCGCGAGCGGAAAGATGAACGCGCGAACGAAGTTGAATAGATAGAACGGGTGTTTTATCTGCACCGCCGCGCTCGCCCGCTCTCCGAGCCGCTCTACTGCTATCGACGAGAACCCCGCCTTTTTTATTAAGCGCTCCAAACCTTCGGCGGTATATCTCACGTAATCGTGCGGCTCCGGCATCTCGTTCGCAATGAATGGCGAGGCGAGATACCACGTTCCTCCTTTTTTCAGCACCCGGCATATCTCGCGCGCGAGCGCGTCCGGCTCTTCAACGGCATAGAGCGCATTAAAAAGCAGTACGGAATCAAATGATGAGTCGGGAAAAGGGAGCGGTGCATTGATGTCGACCGCCTCGACGCCCGGCGACGCGACGAGGTCGGTGCGGACGAGGTCGATCCCCGCGGGAAGAAGAGGCAGGTAGCTCGGCGAGGCGCCGCCGGCGAGATCGAGCACGCGTCCCGAGAGTTCCTTTGCATATACGCGCACCGCATCGTTAAAATACACCCGCCCGATGGTCTTGCCCGCAAGCGCGCCGGAAACTGCGCTTCTTATTGAGATATTCATAGTGATGCCGTAAACATACTATACTGGCACAATGCCGATAGTGAAAAACCTACTACTGGTCGGCCTATTCCTCTTTCTCGCCGCAGGGGTCCTGTTTCCCAATCCCTACGGCAACAACCCGGATATCGTGGGTGATGAGAGTTATTTTCTGTCGACCGCACTCTTCTCGATAGAGAAAATGACACTGCCGGGCTGGGAATTCTCACCCTCGGGGGCCTACTACGGCGGCCCACAGACTTATATAGATACGCTCGTACTCGTGCCGGTGCTCGGAGTAGTGGTCGCAGCTTCCGACTTTTCCGTCATGGCGGCAAAGATATGGGTCGCCATCAACACCGGAGAACTTCTGCATATACTTCGGCTCGTGGGCGGCATCGCCGCTCTCGGAACGATCCTCTTCTTTTTCTTCTACTTCAAGAAGAGGGATATTCCGCGTCCACTAGCGCTCACCCTCACGCTCTTTCTCTTTTTGCTCTTAAGCAACGTCTTGGTCATCGAATTCCTCCACACAGCAAAAATGTGGGTGTTCTACATCATCTTCGTCGCCGCAATGAGCGCGCTTTTTATTGCGCAAGAATACTATCTCGCGCATCAGAGCGAACCGTTCATATCCAAAAACCGGTACGTCGCGCTCTTCATGTGGAGTGGCGTTCTCACTTTCTTCCAAAGCTGGGTCGGTGCCTTCTCTATCGCGCTCCTCGTTCTCTACGCGCTCCTTCTTCGACACTTCAGTTTTCGCGATCTTTGGAACTACTTTCTGAAATACTGGTGGCTCTTCGGCCTATTTGCAGCGACACAGATCGGTTTTCTCTGGCGCCTCTACTCGATCCGGGAGATTTTTGAGGAGATTACGGCGAATACTAATATCCTCAGCCCCCTCTCTTTTGCCATATCCTCGCACCCTTTGATCGTTCTCTACCCGGGAGCTCTGCTCGTCATTGGGGGAACGGTTTATAGAAATCGCGCGCTCCTTGCCGATCCGCGCAAACGGATGTGGTTCATGATCGCCGCAATGCATCCGGTCCTCGTATTTCTCATCTTCCACGTTGGTATCGGATTCGACATAGGGCCGAGGTATGCAATCTTCTTTACCATGGCTGCGTCTTTTTCGGCTGCAATCCTCTTCGGCGAGCTGGGCAGAAAGGCGATGCTTACGGCGCTTTTTTTCAGCGTTGCGCTCTTCGCGGTCATCAATACTCACGCCATTCAACTCTACTCCCGCCAATCCTCTGAAGTCGACCTGCAAAAAATTATCATGGAGAAATACAACTCGGCCGACAATGTATTTCTCACCGACTGGTCGGCGAAACGCCTTACGCTGCCAGTGAACTACGAGTCCCTCCCGCTTCAAGGTGAGACCCGGCTCGACATGGGACGCTTCCGTTTTTTGCTCGAAAACAGAGGGCTCCTATCGAAAGAGCCCGACTTCATGCCGCTCGCCTTCATCGCCTACACGAAGGAAGAGGAACAAGCGTATATCGAACGACTTTCTGACACGCATTCAATATGGATGGTCAGCCGACGCTGCGACAACCTGTGCACCACAGCAGAGATCGGTGCAGGTTCGTGCTTTGAACTTCACCTCGAGGCGTGCGAGATCGCGCCGCAGGATATAAACGCCCTGCCGGAATTCCTCTCTTCCGAGCAGCTCGGCAATTCGTACGTCGTGCGCAAAATAAACTAAGCCGGTATCTCCCGCTGCCTGAAGATATATTTTTTGTTTATGAAGAAAATGACAGTCGCCAGACCGAGCGAAATGAACGCTTGCGAGAACAAGTACCAGATGTGCAGGTACTCGACGAACGTGTACATGAGAGCGACGTTGAGTGTGACGTTGGTGAGCTGCATGCCGAGGTAGAGGGGTAACTGGATATGCAGGCGGTCACGGGAAGGGTCTTTGAACGTCCAGAATTTTTGGAGTGTGAAGCTCACGCTAAAGGAAATGAGGAAGGCGAGGACCGTGGAGATGAGGTAGTAGATGCCGATGATGTCGGTGAAAAAGTAGAGTGCTACCAGATTGACCGTGAAGGCAAAAGCGCCCGCGAGCACAAAGCGCACGAATTGCCCGTACTTTTGAAGGAGCTGCGCCAATGTTTCAGACATGAGCTTTCGGAGGAGCGAACAATCTTGTTCTGAAGCCTATTCTGGCGGCAAGGTAGAGCGCCAGCGTTCTGAATGTTTGGAATGCGTAGAGGATGGAGCGCGGTATCGAGATGGAGGTGTGCTCCTCCTTGTAACTGCAGCGCACGGGCACTTCCCCTACTTTGAGGTTCCAAAAGCGGGCTTGCGCGATTATCTCAAAGCCGAAAAGAAAATCGTTGGACGTATTGTCGAGCGCGACGGTCTCGGCGAGATTTCTCGAGTAGACGCGGAACCCCGTGTGAAATTCCGAAAGTGGGAGGCTGAGGACGACGCGCTCTATCGAACTCAAGCCTATGTTCGCGAGGTAGCGCGCCCACGACATGTGGTCCTGAAGCGGCTGGCGCGGGTCGATGAAGCGGGAGCCGAGCACGAGGTCGTAGCCTTCTCGGGCCTTCTCGAGCGCCTGCGGTATCGCACCCGGGTCGTATTGTCCGTCGCCGTGCAGATCGACGATGTAATCCGCACCGAGCTCGATGCCTTTCCTGATGCTGTATTTTACGTTCCCGCCGTACCCCAGGTGCTCGTGCGTATAGGATTCTATTCCGAGGCGTTTGGCAACCTCAAGCGTGTTGTCCGTCGATGCGTCATCAACGAGAATGATGCGGTCCACCGAGGGGGCTGGAATTCTTTTGTACGTATTTTCCAAAACATTGGCGCAATTGTAGGCGAGGATGACACAGATCGCCTTGTTGCCATCCCGCGGCATAGATTCGACACTATAGCACAGGGAGTATAGTATAGTCGGCAATGAAGGCCGTCATTCTTGCCGGGGGTTCGGGCACGAGATTGCATCCCCTGACGCTCGTAACGAACAAGCATTTACTGCCTGTATTCGACAAGCCGGTCATTTACTATGCGATAGAAAAACTCGTCGACGCAGGCGTTACGAAAATAATGGTCGTCACCGCGCCGCACCATATCGATTCGTTCGTCCGGCTCCTCGGCTCGGGTCAGCACTTCGTCCCTAAACGAACGACGGCGAAACAGATACAGATCGTATACGGCATCCAGAACGAGCCGAACGGTATCGCGTACGGCCTTTTTATCGCGGAGGATTATATAGGAAAGGACAACTGCGTTTTGTTCCTGGGAGATAATATTTTCCTCGACGATATCACTCCGACCATACAAAAGTTTAAGAAGGGCGCGTCCGTGTTTCTCAAAGAAGTACGTGACCCGAAGCGATTCGGAATCGCTGCCGTGAAGCGCGGCAAAATAACCTCGATCGAGGAAAAACCCGCAAAACCGAAAAGCAATTTTGCAGTGACCGGTCTTTACATATACGACAACACGGTCTTTAAAAAGATACGTAAGATACCACCGAGCGAGCGCGGCGAGTACGAGATAACCGACGTCAATAAACTGTACCTTGAAGAGGGCTCTCTGCACTTTAATCTTTTAAAGAAAGAGTGGTTCGATATCGGCACTGTCGATAGCCTTCACAAAGCCTCACAATTCATGAAAAAACAAACAAGAAAATGAAACCCCTGTTCAAAAAACGAACTATTGTGACCGGCGGTGCGGGATTTATCGGGAGCAACTACCTGAACTACGCGGTCAAAAAGTATCCTCGCGAACTTTTCATCAACGTTGACCTCCTCACATACGCCGCCGATGTGCGCAATGTCACCGTGGGTAAGAGTAAGAACTACGTATTCGAAAAGGCGGACATTTGCGACAGCGCTGCGATGAGTGCCATCTTCGAGAAATATACGCCCACGCACGTCATCCACTTTGCCGCAGAAAGCCACGTTGACCAGAGCATCGCAGACCCGAGCGTATGCATACGGACGAACGTCGACGGCACCAACAAGCTTTTGCAGCTCGCTCGCGATCACAAAGTCGAGCGCTTCCACCTCATCTCAACGGACGAGGTCTATGGCAGTCTCACAAAAGACGACCCGCCTCGCACCGAGGACTCGCCTTTCAATCCGCGAAATCCCTATAGCGCCTCGAAGGTGAGTGCCGAACTTCTCCTTCGCGCATACACGCAGACCTATGGACTTCCCGGCGTCATCACGAGGAGTTCCAATAATTACGGGCCGAACCAGGACGCCACGAAACTCATACCGAAATTCATCACAAATTTGCTCGAGGGTAAGAAAGTGCCTCTCTACGCGACCGGCGAGAACATCCGCGACTGGCTGTACGTGGGAGACGACGTGCACGCGATAGACCTCGTCTTCCGCAAGGGCAGGAACGGGGAGACGTACAACATCGGTGGCGGAGAGGAATACACGAACCTGGAGGTCACGAGGGCACTGCTCAAGTCTCTGCGAAAAACCGAAAAAGAGGTAGAATATGTCGCCGACCGCCCGGGACATGACTTTAGGTACGCACTCTCCAACAAAAAGATAGAAAAGGAATTCGGGTGGAAGCCCAAAGTGCGTTTCGCGGACGGAATTAAAAAAACGATTCTCTTCTACAAGAAGAGATTAGGACACGTATGAAAGTACCGTACCCAAAACACCACTTCGTAAAAACGGGGCACATCCCCCGATGTCAAGTATGCAATTCTTCGAAGTTGCACATCATCCTCGACCTCGGCCACCAGCCGTTGTGCGACACGCTGCTTACAAAAGAGATGCTGAATGGGCCGGAGAAAACGTATCCGCTGCGGATGATATGGTGCTCGCATTGCACCGGGGTCCAGATTGATTACTGCGTCGACGGAAAAGAGGTCTACCATCCCGATTATCCGTATCGAAGCGGTATATCGAAACCTCTTGCTGATTACCAGCGGCAAATATGTCTCTCACTTATCGAGAAATACGGCTTGAACTCGAAAGATCTTGCCATAGACATAGGCTCCAATGACGGCACACTTCTCTCTGGGTTCAAGCGCGAGGGTATCCGCATCCTCGGCGTCGAGCCGACCAACATCGCGAAATATGCAAATGCGCACGGCATCAGGACCATTCAATCGTTCTTTGATATCAAGGCCTCGCAAAAGATCAAGAAAAAATACGGCCCCGCGGCGGTGATAACGACGACGAACGTTTTCGCCCATATGCAAACCATCGGCGAGGTCATTATGGGTATCTACAATCTTTTGGAGGACGACGGCGTATTCATCTCCGAAACGCACTACCTGCTCAATGTGATTCAAGGCGGACAATTCGACACCATCTACCACGAACACCTGCGGACCTATTCTCTCCGTTCCCTCATCGCGCTTTTCGCCCCGTACGACTTCACGGTGACTGATGTCGAGCGCGGCGACAGGTACGGCGGCAACATCCGCGTGCATGTGACGAAAGGCAGGGGGAGGAGGGTGAGCCCGCGCGTGGCAAAGCTTCTGAAAGAAGAGCGTGCCGCCGGATTGGACAAACTCGCGACGTATGGGAAATTCGCGCGGCGCGTCAAAAAAGCGCGCCTTGAATTCATGGATTTCCTCATCAAGACAAAAAAGTCCGGCAAATCAATCGTCGGGAAATCGTGCCCCGGCCGCGCGTCCACTCTCCTGAATTACTACGGCGTCGATACGGAGTACATCCCCTATCTGGCGGAACTCCCGACATCGTTGAAGCTCGGCATGTATCTCCCCGGCAAACACATCCCCGTGGTAAACGAAAAAATACTGCTTAAAGAACAGCCCGATTATGTCGTCCTCCTTTCGTGGCACTATGCCGAGGTCATTATGAAGCGGCTTAAAGCGGCAGGACTGAAGTCGGATTTCGTCATTCCCCTCCCCGATCTTCGGATCGTTAAGAACTCACGCGTCAAACGTGCTTAACGTTGGCATCATCGGATCGCACTTCGGCCTCATCGGCCTCAAACCAGCTTTTGGATCCATACAGAATTGTCGGGTCGTCGGCGTGTGCGGCGGTAGAGAGGATTGGGGGACGTTCTTGCAGAGAAACGACATCGATGCTGTCGCGCTCGCAGTACCGCCAAAGGCGCAATACGAAATAGCAAAAGTGGCGATTCAGAAAGGACTGCATGTGTTCGCGGAAAAGCCTATGGCGGCAAACCTCGCACAGGCGAAAGAACTCTATGCTCTCGCGAAGAAAAAGAAAGTTGTGACCGGAATTGATTTTGAGTTTCCGGAGATCGCGGAGTGGAAAAAGGTGAAAGAGCTTCTTGATAAGAAAAAGTTCGGCGCATTGAAGCACGTGTCGGTTGATTGGGATTGGCAGAGCGGCGACTTAAAATATGGCAGAAAAACGTGGAAAACCGACGCGAAAGAAGGGGGCGGGGCGCTCTCTTTTTATTTTTCGCACGGGCTCTACTATCTCGAACGTTTCGCAGGAAAAATACAGAAGACACAAGCCGTCTTTTCCCATTCCCCTCTTAGCTTGAACGGCGGCGAAGTTGGGGTTGATATGCTTCTGAAGTTCAAATCTGGAGTTATTGGCAACGTTCACGTATCGTGCAATTCACCTGGGTTAGTCCGCCACCGACTGATGTTTACTTGCGAGCGAGGTATTATCGTCCTCGAGAATCGGAACGCCATCGTGGACAATTTTGACATCAAAACATTCGGCCCGCATGGCACGCACGTTGTAAAAGTGAAAAAAGACAAAGGACGGAAGGGCGAAGATGAGCGAGTGAAAACCGTGAGGAAACTGGCAAAGAGATTCGTTGACGCGTGTACTCGCAAGAAAAAAATGTTTCCGTCTTTCGCGGATGGCCTCCGCGTGCAGGAATTAATCGAAAAGATACGGTCGGCTATTTAGTTACACAACATATTTTGTGATTTTATTGTGCCTGACCCTGTTGTCCCTAATCGCAATGTACGCAAGTGAAGTTAGGCCTATCGGAAGCCAAATCATGAAGAGGGGGCTTACCAGAATAGTAAATACAGAATCCGCGACGTATTCCAGGACGGGAATTGTAGTGAGTACAACTCCGGAAACGAAGGCCCATGTAAATAAGTGCACAATAGGTTCAGCGAGATTAATCTTGGTGAATTTCGTACCCAATAACAGACAGCCAACTCCCAGAACATATGTTGGGATCGAGACTACCGAAAAAATCAGCGATGCTGTAAACCAATTCGACGTAATTTCAGCTTGGACTGAAAAGTATTCAGCGCCAAACATTAAATACGCGACAAACCCGACGACTAAGATTCCGATCGCAAAAAACAGATACCCATAAACATAACGAATGTACATCATATGATGACTGCTACTAATAAATTATTTAATAACTTGTGCCGTCGAATTTGCATGTGCGTGCAATTGGGGTCTGTGCAATTGGGGTCTGACACCACATAAATGCATATTTCATTGTCTAATATTTTTCATTGCAATTGGGGTCTGACACCACATAAATACATATTTCATTGTCTAATATTTTTCGTGGGATAATGTGCGCGAGGGCTCCAACTGTTGTTCAGTATTGCACTAATGCTCGGAGCAGATAACGCTTTGAGCCGATGGGTTCGGTCGTGACCGTGAATTCTCTGAAAAGTGATTTGATATCTTCGAGAGATGCCTCCATGAGATCGGGATGTATCTCGCCGACGTAGCAGTACACTACGTTTTTGTCTTTGATAGCGCGAAGCATTTTGTCCTCGGCACCCTCGATATCGAATTTAAACAGGTCTACGGCGCTTATTCCCTGCTCATTCCTGAACGTGTCGAACGTTTTCGACGGCACAGATATGATGCGCTCCCCTTTCGTCCGCGTATAGAGAGACGATGCGATACTGCTCGTCGGATGTACATGTAGATCGACCGTTCCGTCTTTATCGCTAAATGCACATTGGTGAACGCTCGCACGCGGGAACGCCTTGAGATTCCGCTGTAAGGTCTCAAGGACGTTCGGGTTAGGCTCTACGGCATAAAGCCGCGCATTCGGATACCGCAGGCAAAAATACACGCTTGCGACCCCGATATTGGCACCAGCGTCGAGAATGGTACGCGGCTCGCGAACGTCGACAGAGTATTCTCCTCGAATAAAAACTTCTTCAAATGCCGCGAGGCCGGTACGGTCTTCCATCCACAGACCGAAAGACTTTCCTTCGAACGAAAGTTCGAGTTTTTGCTGTGTTCGCAGGGAGCGCGGCAATCGCGGCTGCAGCACTGTTAGTACCATCTTGGACCACAGGAGTATTTTTGAACCGGGACAATAGACCGCGGAAATTGTGTGCATGACGCGGAAAAGCGCGGTCAATCGCTTGAAGTAGCTCATGAGCGCATCGCAAGGCGACGTTGCAGGAACGCGAGCAGATTCTCTGCGCGTTTGTCCCACGTATATGAAGCTGCGGCGCTCTGCGCGCGACCGGCCTTTGCTGAAGCTTCAGAGACTTCGGCAAGTGCGCGGCGTACGCCACCCGCAAGTGCTTGGGGCTCGTTGGGTGGCACAAGGAACGCCGTGTCCTCGTCCAATACCTCCCTCAAGCTTGATATGTCAGAAGCGACGATAGGAACGCCGGATGCCATGTATTCAAAAAGTTTCATCGGTGAGGTGTCGCGCTCGGAGGCAGGATCACCGCTTTTATTCGGCAGGAGCAGAACATCGGCTCCGGAGAGAAGCATCGGTATTTCACCTCTTCCGGCACGGGACAGAGTCCGTACATTGGGAGTAGCTGCGTGCGTAAGCTCATCGCACTCCTTTGCCGAACCGCCCACAAAAAGCCAGGTAACTTCGGGAAGAAATTCGGCCGCTTTCTGCGCTATATCGACACCTTTCCATGCGTAGAGGCCAAAACTGCCCACGTACAGCGCTATTTTGCCTCCAGGCGACATGCCAAGCCGTGACCTTAAAGAAGTACGCGCCGCTACGCGATCGACCTTTGAGAACGCCTGAAGATCGACGGCATCGGGTGCCACGTGCAAGGAGTCCGCGGGCACTCCACGAGCCCCATACCAGGCGGCGAGCCCTCGCGTGATGGGAACAATGCCGAGCGCGGTACGAACGATAGCTCGCGGCACTCCCGGGTGCGCTGTGTGAACTTCCCAAACAAGCGGCCGGATGCCGACGATGCTGAATATGCAAAATGTGACCGGATCGCGCGTGTACACCACATCCGATCGGGCGCGGCGCGCATACAGAGCGGCACGTATCCCGAAAAAGATAACGTAGAAAAGATACCCGAGACGGCCATACGAAACCGTATCCGGGGTATGGAGCCGCGTTATGTTGAATCTCGTTTTTATATTATAGAAATCGAACGCGTCGTCTTTGATGGGAGTTTTTCTATCGGTAACCAAAAGCTCCACATCCGCTCCGGCACGTGACAAAGCCGCACATGTTTCCATTATTTGGATGCCATGCGCTTTTTCCGTAGGCAGACGTATGGGGGCTATGTAGAGGATCTTCATACCGAAAAAATCCGAACTAACGATAGGTAGCGCTCCAGGTTGTCAGACAATTTGAGTTTGAATTCCGCAAAACCCACGTTTTTATCGACAGCGTTCCTCGGTATATTGTATGGGTCCGAATCCGGCCGCACGAGGCCGGGCACAACGCCGAGCGCGAGCGCATACCCGTACTCCTTGAGCAGCGCTCCTATCGCCGGAGTCGTTCGCCCTCTCGGATACGCGAAAACTCGCGGCTTTGAACCGGTGAGTCTTTCTACGATATCCGAAGAAAGCTGTATCTCGTTTCGCTGTTCGCCTTCCGGTAATTGGTGAAGTTTCTTATGCGTGTGTCCGTGCGGCATGAACTCGACGAGCCCGCTCCCCTGCATTTCGGCTATCTGCCTCTCCGAAAGAAGCGGGAACGTACTCCCCTCGCTATTGGTGTACGAACCGCCTATTTCGCTCGTAATTAGAAACACCGTTGCTTTTATTCCAAATTGCTTGAAGACGGGGAACGCGTGCGTGTAGACGTCTTCGTAGCCGTCATCGAACGTGACGCATACTGTGTTGGCCAATTTCCCGTTCGTCATACACTGACTGATCTCGGAAGAAAAAACCGTCGTCAAACCGGAGTCGTGGATGTAGCGCATCTGTCGCTCGAATTCTTTCGGCGCAACAGAGAAAAAAGCGCTTGAATCGGAGACGGAGTGGTACATGAGGATGGAAAGTGCGCTGAGGCGTGCGGGTACCAACGACAGTGCGCGAACGATAATTTCCTTCAGCAAAGAGCGCAGGGCCATAGTCATGACTTATACAACGCGGCAAGTTTTGATGCGAGGAGTGAAAGCGAGTGTTCGCGTTCTACGTATTCCCGTGCACGTGCCCGCAGGTGCTCGCGAGAGGCTTCGTCCATCCCTAGCGCTTCTTCAATGCCCCGCGCCACGGATTGCGCGCTTTCTGGATCAACCAAAAGTTCCTCCGGCAGAACACCGCGTAACACATCATTAGCCGCAACCACAACACAGCCGCACGCCATCGCTTCCCCAATAGTCTTGTCGAAACTCCCCGACGGCGTGAGATTCACATATGTTCCGTGGGAAATATAAGCCACTACGGCCCTGTCGTTACGGATGGCGGGTTTGAATGCAACGTTCGGCATCGAAGAGTACCGTTCCTTTAATTCACGTGCGAACGCCTCACGACCCGGAGTCGGGTCCCCGACGATGTCAGCTGTGAACACAACACCCTTCTTCATTAGGATCTCGAGAGCTTGCAGAAGCATTTCCGGCCGCTTCACGGGATCAAGTCTTCCGAGAAATAATATCGAGGACGGATCAGCGTTTCCGTTCGGTTTGAAAACATCCGTGTCGATGCCGATCGGCATCCGGACCGCATTTCTAAAACCTGCAACATACGCTACGGGCGAGGTATGGCATACCGTATGCGAAAGAAAGGCCGCTATCAGTGTCAAGAGCGAACCATTTTTATGATTACGCCAAAGAACAATACGTTTACGGAGAACCCACCAGAGTTTAAAGGCGAGCAGCACGTATTCCTGGTTCATGTGAACGAATACCGCATCGTAGTCTTTGCGGAAACTCCATATATACGAGTAGAAATAGAACGTATATTTAATAAGAGAGCGCCCTTTTTCTTTTCCGAGTGAGTGAACGAACACGTTCGCAGGAAGGGCGTGTTCTCCCTCCTTAAGACAAACCACATGGATCCGCTCGAAGTGCCGCGCGAATTCCTGCAGCCACTGATGGAAGAACCCAAGAGCGGGGTCGTTCCTGTCGACGGCTTGCGTGCAAATGAGAAGTCGCATCTGCTTAGTATCTCACGCGTTCAGCGACGGACGCGCGAGCGCCTTTTCAGCTCTTTCTCACCATACACACCTTGCAGAAGGTCATGATCTTTTCCTGAGCCAAGCAGAAGCGCGATATTCTTGTCCTCTAGCGCCTTAAGAAGCGCGATCCCCTTCGGGTGTCGTACCGTGCTCTCGTACAAGCGGGCGAGGGATGCGACATCCTTGATGAAGCACGCTCCGCCCGCGCCGCGGCCGCCCTTGTGTACGGGGTGCGCGTATCTATTTGGCACCAGCGGGTCGGCATGAATTGCTTTTTCTATGCTCTCCCAATTGCATCCGAAATGCTTCGCCATATCGTAGACGATGTTGAATGCGAGGATCTGCGTGTAGCCGCTGAAGTTGTGTGCATACTTTATGAGCTCCGCCTCCTCGCTTGAGCAGGTATCCGAAAATGAGGCTGTCGGAAGTATCGATTGGACAAGTTTTGCCGCCTTACGGTGTTTTTCGTCATCGACCGGCATCCCGACGATATTCGAGAACGGACTGTCGGCATCGAGCTGCGCGCTCGCAACGCTCAAAAATTCGGGAGAGCACAGTACGGTGAGGTGCGAGAATTTCTTTTGAAGGCGCTTCGTCGTTCCCGGCTGGAGCGTCGACTTGACTACCGCAATCTTGCCCTTGCCGACAAGCGCAAGACCCTCTTCGACGATAGAAGAGTCAAAACCCTTCGGGGTCGTCGGTGTCGGCACGCAAACGAATACGACGTCGCAATCTTGTATCTTGTCTTTATTCACGCGGTACGGCTCTTCGAGGGAATATCGCACGACCGAGTAGCCACGCTTCTCGAAATTGTTGGCATAACTCCCGCCTACGTATCCCTGCCCGACAAAGCCGATGGGTGTCTTTTTCTTAGTCATGAGGCGGCATTATGGCAATTTTTTACCGTTTGTACAAGCCATAATATCGTTACAATATGCGTGTACGTACTCCTCAACTTTCGCGTACGGGTAGTTTCTCAACTCGCCAGTACGCGGACCATTTTTGAACCAATCGGCAAGCGCATCCGCGAACTTCTCCTCGGTCGTAACGATCGCCCCGGCCTCGCGTGCAATGCCGACATCGGTCGAAAGCACGGGCTTTCCCGCCGCAAGTGCTTCAATGATCACAAGGCCGTAGCCTTCGTAAAACGAAGGCACAAGAAGGAGGTCTGCGAGTTTATAGTAGGCCGCCGGATCTCCCATTTCAAAAAATACGCGCGACGAGAGATCGTTTTTACGCGCAAGTTTCTCAAGTCTCATGCGTTCACTCCCTTCACCCAAGATGATGAGGCATGCATCCTGCGGAGCGGCTTTAAGAGCGTCGATGGCTGCGGAGACGTTCTTCTCAGATTCGAGTCGGGAGACGACGAGTAATTTCTTAGAAAAATGCCGGAACCGATGCGCAAGAGCTGGATCCGTCTCCTTATCACGAAAACGAGCGACATCAGTAAAGATCGGCAACATCGTCACAGGTATTGGAAGATGGTAACGCTCCTCAATTCCACTTCGGATCTTCTCTGACACAACCCGTACTCGCGCGGCGCGAGGCAGTATGAATGACGCGATCTTGACGCGAATTTTGTTGAGGAGGGCGTGTTTACTGTATCCATCCGATAGAAAATCGGTATGTACCTGGACGTGGAGCGGGATTTTTCTCATTCTCGCGATCAACCATCCGGCAATACCGATCTCGAACGGATCTTGCACTGATACTACGTCTATATCGGGGATGATCCGCGCAATACGTATGGCGTCGATGATATACAAAAAACGACTTACGGACGCCGTGGGATACACATTCGTCTCCAACCCGATCCTCGTTCTCGGCAGTCGTTGTTTCTTCAACGAAAAAACGATCATGTGCAAGTCGCCAAACATGCGACCGTATGCACCGATACGCGCATGTGCGGGAGAGTGACTCTGGAAGATACTAACGTCGGACCCTATCTGTAAGACATTCATATCAAATGGACCCTTTAATGAGTCGGGCAGTTGCCTCAACTGTTTTATCTATTGAAAAATCCTTTGCTCTTTGAGCGGCCGCCGCTCCTAGCCTTTCGCGAAGAGAATCGTTGGACATAAGACTTGTGAGTGCTCTTTCGAGGTCTTGCTTGTCTCCCGCACCAATAAGCACTCCATTCATGCCGTCCTGAACGACCTCCGGGTTTCCTCCAACGCGGGTGGCGACCACAGGCGCACCCGTTGCCATTGCCTCGACCAGCGTGTGTGATAGCCCTTCATAGCTCGAGTTGAGGACAAAGACCGACGCCTGCGCAAAGGCATGCCGTGCTTCCTCATGGGGTACATTGCCGTGAAGCGTGATCCGGTCTCCTGCGCCACTCTTCCCGATACGCTCCTCGAGTAGTTTGCGCTGCGGCCCGTCGCCGAGGATATCGAGCCTCCATTCTGTGTGCTTACCAACAACCTCGATAAGGTCCTGGAATCCCTTCCATGGAACGAGCCGACCGGCCGACACAATAAGATCTGGCTGGCGTGCGGCACCATTTGCAGAATTCACTGTTTCTATGCCGTTGTACACAACGTCGATCGGTCTTGGATGCTTTAACCATCCGGAGACAATACGCGCCAGATACTGACTGGGTGCAACGACACGGTGCGCACGATTCACGACAAAACGCTGGATCGCACGGAGAATGCTTACTCGTAGCCCGTACGTGCGTTTCTGAAAGTCATCGAGAGATCCTTGCACGCCGAAGCGCTGTGTTCCCTGTTCCCACGCATAATCACCCGGCACGCGAATGATGAACTTTTTCCCGCTGAGAAAGGAAGCTATGGCAACGGGCAATCCGGTCGAAACGCTGTCTTGCACGAGAATGAGGTCCGCGCCGCGCGCCGCTCTGGAGACTTTCCAACCGTACACAATGTGCCGGATTATCGGCGGCAAATGCCTGACCGTCCTGAATGGAAGCATCGAAACTTCGATGCCGTAGCGAGGCAATCGCTCCTCGAATAATTTCGCGTATGTCGCAGGCCCGCCGATCTCCGGCGGGTACAATCCTGTCGCAATGAGAAGACGCATGTGGAAACTTTATAGCATATGGGACGGGGACGCGAGCCTTAGGCACGCGTCCCCTTATGAGCATCGCAACTGGACATTTCATTCCGCCACCACGACTGTCGGTGGCTTAATCTTTGCGGGACTGCTGCCGGCCTCGAGAACGGTCAGTACTTGGTCGAACCATACCAGCCAGGCCTTGATGCGGATGATTTCCGCGGTACGTTGAAAGTCCGACATTATGGACATCTCCCTGATTCCGGCACGGGAACATGTGCCTACCTTCAGCAAACACCCGCACGAAAGAAAGTCCTAATGCGCTATCCACGCTTCGTTAACCGCTCGAATATCTTTTCTCGCATATCCCTTGCAATAAGGTTCCAATCGTATTTTTCTTCCGCGAGCGCCTTGGCGTTCTTGATGATGCGCGCAGTAAGAACCGGGTCGCCCATATATCTTTTCACCGCCAGAGCGATAGACTCGGGGTCGCGCACGTTGCAAAAAAGTCCCGTCGGCTCCATGTCGGGATCGCGAACGGGGGCAAAGAGAAAGTCCGGGATGCCGCCGACCGGTGTCGCGACGACGGGGATTCCGGCCGCGAACGCTTCGACGAACGCGCTTCCCATCCCCTCAATGAGCGACGGACGCACAAAGATGTCGGAAACTTTCAGATACTTTGGGACTTCCGCATGCTCAACTTGTCCTAAGAAGATCACCCGCTCTGCGACGTGAGACTCCCGCGCAATGTCCTCCAGCTTTCCGCGATCTTCTCCATCGCCGGCGATAAGAAATTTCACGTTCGGGGGCAAGTGTGCAAGCGCGCGAATAACGTCCTCGACGCCGCGCGAGAGCACGAGCCGAGAAGCGGTGAACAAAAAAACATCGCCCATCTTTTTTCCGAGCCGACTCTTACGTTCTGCGGCATCGTCTTCGGGAACGGCAGCGGAGAACCTCGCAATATCAACTGCATTCGGAATTACCTCGAGCTTTCCTTTGAAACCGATCTCGCGCGCAAGATCCTTGATGAAATTCGATATCGCCTTGATGACATCTGCTTTCAGGTAGACGCGTTTATAGATCGGCCACACTAGGCTCAAGAGCGGCTGTCGAGTTTTAATTTGTTGGAGTGAATTCCCGTCCTGAAGTTCGAGGAAATACGGAATGTTCGGATGTGCGTACTTGAAGAACAGCGCTCCGAAGCCGGCCTGGTTCGCCATCATCGCCCAGACCACGTCGTATGGTCGTTTGCGATGGAGCGAAAGCGCTTTGAAAAAAGACGTGATGGGGAACAAAATTTTTGCGAGCTTGCACGGCAGCGGGAGGGCTCGGTCGGAGACTTTTACGTTCTCGGTGGTGAACCCGATACGATGGACCGTTACATTCCCGATCTTCTCCACTTCGGGCAACTTTCTGTCGAATCGAAGCGTTATCATGTCGAACGAATACTCATTCGTGTCGAGCCCCTCGGCCGTAGCCCGGCCACGGGCGAGGCGATCGGTAATTTCCTTGATAGCAAGCTCTGCCCCGCCGACATACGGCTCATACGCGAGCGAAAATATGAGGATCCTCTTCATGCCTTCCCCGTCTTGAGTGAATCAATATATTCCCTGACGGTATGCTGCGGCTTCCAGCCGAATTCTTTTTCTACTCGCGATGTGTCCACTATGGATTCCATGCGATTTCCCTTTCGTTCCGGAAGCATTGTGATGTTGTCCGTGAACATCTTTGCTATCTCCAGCACCGTATAGGATTCCGGAGAACCGATGCCATACTCGTCCCCTTGCCCTTTCTCGCCCACCATCAAGAGCCCGCGAGCGATGTCTTCTACGTGGGTGAAATTCCGCCTCTGCGTTCCGGGAGCGACGACGGTGATAGGCTGGCTGGCAGCATACTGTTTTTTGAATCTGCCCATCACGCTCGCATACGGCCCCTCGGAGAGCTCTCGCGGGCCGTAGGCGTTGTAAAAGTATGTTATCGCGTACGGCAGGCCGAACCATGCACCGTAATTCTCGACAAGTTCGGTGTTACTTGCCTTCATCCACGCGTAAGGACTTTGGTCGCGGCCCAAGCCTCCATCCGCGAATTTGGTGCTGGAGCCCGCATACACTAGTTTGCATGCGCGTTTTCGCCAATACTCGAACACGCAAAAAGCGCCGTGAACGTTCGACTCCCACACGAGGGGAAGGTCCGTAAAACTCTGCTCGACACGTGAATACTCGCCGAGATGAAAGATGATGGCGGGCGATTCGTTGCCCAGAAGCGATTCGATGTCCTTCGTGTGACCTTTTATATACTCCGCTCCCTCAATGTGATTCTTCTCACTTCCGATGAAATAATTATCGAGCGAAACGACCCGATATTTCGGAAGCAACAGTTCAATGAGCGACGGGCCGATAAGTCCCGCCCCGCCAGTAACCAATACTGTTGCTTTCTTTTCCACAGTCACTCCATTATCACATATTGCTAACCCCGTCGAGTCATATTCGTTTGCTCAGCGTCAGCGAACCGGGCAATGCCTCCCGAGGGTCTTCTCGCAGGCCGACGGGCCGAGAGGGAGCGTCCCGCCAGCAGGCGGGAACGCGACCCGATGGAGGCATTGCCCGCGAGCGTCATTCTTCAACGATGTTCCATTCCTTTCTTCCGACTCGGCGAGCGGCGAATATGGCGCCGCCGGCTACCGCGGATATCGCAAAAGCGCCAAGCCACCATTTCCAGGTACCTGCGGCTGCGGCCGCCGCAACGTTGGACGAGGTGGCGAACGGTTCCTGTTCTTGGACCTCCGGCGCACGCTGGACTGCTTCTTCCTCGCCATCATGAGAATCTTGCCTTGGCACTGTCTTACCCGCGTACTGCTCCTCCGCACGCGTAGGAGAAGGAACGGGGAGCGGTGCGGACTCGGGCGTGGCATCGGCCGCGGATGGTGCGATTTTCGGAGTATATTCTCCTGCACGGAACGCGAGAGTCCCGTCGGGATAATCGAGCTCGGCCGTGTTTCTCGCATAGAAATGGAGCGTGTTGGGGGAGACGCGCATTATCTGTTTCGCCAGCACCGAAGTGTTGTCCGGCAGAACGAACCGCTGGCCGGAAAACTGGATGAGCCAGCGCGAAAGGTCGACGTCGCGCCCTGAAAGATTTTCTATTTCAACGCTGCCATCGGAGAGTGCGCGGACCGCGAGTTGCGCAAGTTCTGCGGTGACTGTGAAGCGATCCGAACCGTTCGCACCATCTTTTGAACCAGTGACAATGACAGCGTATCGTCCGGGATATTCGAAGCTGTGAACAACGGACGCACCCTGTGCTGTCGACCCATCTCCGAAATTCCACGTGAAGCTGATGTTTTCGAGAACACCTTTGTTACGATACGCGCGGGTCGAAAACTGTACGCCAGCACCCGCTATAACAACGCGGTCACTCCCACCGTCGACAACAAGCTCGCTCGCAGAAGACGTTCCTGGTGCTTGGGAAGGCTGCGTGGGTGTTTGTGCGGAAGATTGAGCAGGTGGCTGTGTACCCGACGAGCTTCCGCCAGAAACAACGATGTGGGCTACGATGTCCTCGTACGACTTGGAACCCGGTTCGCCGATGCCGTCCACGCGACTTACCTCCTCGACCGAGGAGTAGGGACGACCCTCAATGATGCGTTGTGCGATCGTCGGGCCGACACCGGGGAGCGCATCGAGCTCTTCGAGGCTTGCCGTGTTGATATTGATGTTGTGATCGGCAAACACGAATGGCGCGAGCAGGAACAGCGTGGTGAAAAGTGCGACAATGGATAGCGTCATTCGCAAACCGAGTCTCATAAAGAAAAGAGTCGAGTCGTGCGAGATACACTAATGTTCATGCTAATCGCCGTCGTGGAGAATGCGCTGTAGTTCCTCGTTCGAGATCTCTCCTGATTCGTCTGTACGAGCGAGTTGACCGGCTTGTCGGATTTCCCCCTCTTCCTTGTCTTCGGTCGTAACTCTTTGCTCAGGGCCCGCTGGTCGAGATTTACGAGCTAGTCGTTCTCGCAAAATATCTGCAGGTGACCTCGTCGCGCCTGGTCCCGCGACGCCTGCGGGACGAGCCGGATGAGGCGATGCGGCGGCAGGATTCGCCGCCTCTATCGCCGCGCGAAGCGCGCCCCGGTCCTCACGTACTGGAGGGGCGGAATGTTCTCGGGCACCATGTTGGGCAGGTCCTGAGTTTGCGCTTGGTTCGGTACTGAACGCACGGTCGTTCCTTTGGAATTGCCCTTGATTCCCCCTCGTGCCATTCCCGCGGTCACCATCTCTCCCAAACCCTCGCCCACCCTGTTCGCGCGACTGTTTCGGAGGTGGGGCAAAATCTTTCTGGCGTCGGCTGACGAGGGATTCCATTTCCGCGCGCGGGCGCGAAAACTGCGCTCTGGAATAGCGAACGCAGTCGTCGCGATACGAAATGGGCGGTGTTTCTATGGGTGGGATAGTTTCCGCAGAAAAAGGAGCGGAGCCCACGCCATCTATCATGAGCGTTAAATAGATCTGTCCAATACCGAGTCCGACGAGGTCTTGGGCAAGAAATGTCGGCTCGAATACGGTCGTCAGTATTTCGGCATCAAAAGGCCCGACGCGGAAACATATCAGGGTACCGACGTTGCCGAACACGGCATCGCGCACTTCTTCTTCCATCTGCTCGATGTACTGGTTCGCGAGCGTGAGCGCGAGTTTGTATTTGCGGGACTCGGAGAGAATGTCGGCGAATGCCTCGTTCATCATCGACTGGAACTCGTCGACGTAAAAGTAGCAGCGCGGCAATTGTGCGAGGCGAGCGGCGGGCTCGTCGGCACGCGACATCGCAGCGAGATATATCTTAACGACGAGCATCGAGCCGAGTAGCGCCGCGTTCGTCTCGCCCATCCTGCCCTTCGAGAGATTGACGATGAATATCTTTTTCTCGTCCATCATCTTGCGGAGGTCGAACGACGAACGCGGCTGTCCGACGATGTTACGGATGAGAGGATTGGAGGTGAACTGGCCGACCTTGTTCTGAATGGCGGGCGTCGCCTCGCGAGTGTAGGTATCGGTAAAGCTTGCGAACTCCTCGACCCAGAACGATTTGACTATCGGGTCGGTTATCTTCTCCACGACCGCCGCGCGGAAGGCCTTGTTGGTCAGCATGCGGTTCACGTCGAGGAGCGTCGATTCGGGATATTCGAGCAGTGCCAAGAGTGTGTTCTGCAGGATGTATTCCATACGCGCACTCCACGCGTCGACCCAGATGCGCTTCAGGGCCCCCATGAGGCCGGAGACGACGAGGTGACGCTTGTCGTAGCCGACGTCTTCCATCACGTTGAATCCTATCGGGTGGTCGGTATCGAACGGCGCAAAATAGAGCACGTCTTTGATACGTTCGTGCGGAACGAAGTCGAGAAGCCGCTCGGCGGTCGAGCCGTGCGGATCGATAAAGGCGATGCCTTCGCCGTTCTGAATATCCTGTATCGCCATATTCTCGAGCATGGTCGATTTGCCCATACCCGTTTTTCCGATGACATAGATGTGTTTTCCGCGGTCTGCCGCGCGTATACCGAACATCTCGCGCTTTCCGCGCGTATGCGTCGCCGCAAAATATGTCACACGACGATCATCGTCCCGCTGTTCGGGATTCATTCCGTCATTATACCCCCTTTGTATAGCCTGTTATTGCGATTCCAAAACCTGACGGAGACTTGTGTACCTGTTGGCGGGGTCCCAGAAAAACCACGAGGTGAGGCCGGCATCGTAGGTCGCTTTCGTCTGTGCAAGTATGTCGGCGGGGAGATAATCCTTTCCGTAATCGAAATCCTGGAGCCACGGGCGCAGTTTTTTCTGGTCGTACGATGGCTTTGAGTACACGGCGGGCGTCGAAGTGCCAATGCGCGTATGAGCGAACGAGCCGATCGGGGTCGTAGTCGCGATCGCTCGTCGCACCGCTTCCGCCATGGACACGTATACGACCTTGTACGGATCGTTGTTTGGATTCGCGAGACCGGCAAATCCCTTATTGTAGTGAGATGGATATACCATCGGAGCAATATAGTCGAAATACGGAAGTGTCCGCTCGAGCTGTTGGCCTATCCCGAGGTCGTCGGTAAGGACGGTCGTGTACCCAAAAAGATCTACGGACATCATGGCGCCTGTGGGTTTTACAGTCTCGTGCAAATATTTGAAGAACTTTTCGAGTTCACCTGCGCGATCCGTGGAAGGATACGCAATGTCTGACATCGGGCCGTCCGACGGCCAGCGGACATAGTCGTAATTCAGCTCATCAAATCCAAGAGCATACGACTCCTTTGAGAGCTCGACGATATATTCCCAAAACGGCTGCGCGTTAACGGCGACAAATGAGAGTCCTTTGTGGTCTTTCCACGGCTCGCCCGGACGGCTTTTGCTCTGCACAGATTGTTCCGGATGAGCCCTTGTGTAGAAAGGATCCTGAAATACGGTAATCCGCCCGATGACATAAATATCTTTGTCGTGGAGTTTTTCGATGAACTCTTTCATGTCGCGTGCGCCACACTTTTCGGAGACAGACCCCGCTAGTGCGGGATTATCCGTCGGGTACGATATCTTCCCTGCATAATCTTTGATGTCGATGATGACGGCGTTGAGCTTTGTCTCGTCAATGAATTTCACGAGAGTATCGCGCAGTGAAGGCGTGCCCACGGCACACTGGGTCATATAGATCGCATACATCGGCTCCGGTGTCGGAAGATGTTGTACCAGGGGCGGAGGCGGCGAAAAGAGGAGGTCTGGTGTCGTGGTAGCACCCCGTACGAAAGAGAGCTGCGGGGAAGTAGATATGGCCGCGCTGGTCACACCCGCGACGAGGAGGACGCCGCCGAGGGCGACCCAGTGCTTGCGTCTATTCATGCGCGGCCTTGCGGCTC